>Ga0153983_1000034_pt1 | contig 28567 bp, 23 predicted proteins | sample TSGA067MetaG_FD_104693 | JGI IMG/M metagenome (GOLD analysis project Ga0153983, IMG submission 104693) | Attine ant fungus gardens microbial communities from Georgia, USA - TSGA067 MetaG | ecosystem: Host-associated > Fungi > Mycelium > Unclassified | place: USA: Georgia, Alexander Wildlife... | reverse complement strand
TTGCTTATAAATTTATAATCAGATGGGAGGAGTTTATGAACAAAGATTTGATTCGATATAGTATGCAAATTGCTATGTTAAAACAGCTTCTCGCCCGTAAAATGATTTCCGAGAAAGAATATGCTTTTGCAAAAAAGATACTTATGAGAGATTATAAGGTTATTTCTGATATAACAGCTTGATTTGTGTTGTTTAATATGATAAAATGATAATACAATAGGAACACAAAAGGGGGTTTGTTATATGCAGGAAGTTGAAGTTATAAAAGCAAAAAATACGTTACCTAAACAGACAAGAGGAAAGATGATTGAACGTCAGCGTGTGGCTGCATATTGCAGGGTAAGTACAGACAGCGAAGACCAATTAAGCAGCTATAAGTCACAAAAAGCTTATTATACTGACTTGATTAAGAAAAATAAAGAATGGGTTTTCGTAGATATTTACGCAGATGAAGCTATTACAGGAACGCAGGTTACAAAACGGGAAGATTTTCAGCGAATGATAAACGACTGTATGAATGGTGAAATTGATACCGTTATTACAAAGTCCATTTCCAGATTTGCCAGAAATACCTTGGACACCTTGAAATATGTTCGTATGTTGAAAGAGAAGAACATAGCAGTATTTTTTGAGGATGAAAAAATCAATACGCTGACAATGGATGGAGAACTGCTTTTAGTGGTACTTAGCTCTGTTGCACAGCAAGAGGTTGAGAACATTTCAGCCAATGTAAAAAAAGGCTTAAAAATGAAGATGAAGCGTGGGGAGTTAGTCGGCTTTCAAGGCTGTCTGGGGTATGACTATCATCCAGAGGATAAAACAATCACTGTCAATGAAAAGGAAGCAGAGATTGTACGTTATCTCTTCAACCGCTATATAGAGGGAGCTGGCGGTTATGTAATAGGGAGGGAATTGGAAAATCTCGGATATAAAACAAAGTATGGAAGCTCTACATGGGCACAATCTACCATTATTGGTATTATTAAAAATGAGAAATACAAGGGCGATTTGCTGTTGGGAAAGACTTTTACTGTTGACCCAATTTCCAAACGCAGACTAGAGAATATGGGTGAAGAAGACCAGTTTTATATCCGTGAACACCATGAACCAATTATCAGTGAAGAAGTCTTTGAAAAGGCACAGGAAATTCTGAATCGGAGAAATAAAAACAGAGGAAAAATAGGCGACGGGAAAAGAGAAAAGTATAGCAGGAAATATGCGTTTAGCTGTATGCTGGAATGTGGCTTCTGTGGAAGCACATTATCTAGGCGTAACTGGCATAGCAGTTCTGAATATAGTAAGGTTATCTGGCAATGTGTGACTGCCACGAAAAAAGGAAAGAAGTATTGTCCAGACAGTAAGGGGATTCCAGAAAAAGCTATTGAGGACGCTTTTATTGAAAGTTACCGTTTGCTCTGTGATAGTAACAAAGATGTACTGGATGAATTTTTACAAAGGATGGATGATACATTAAGCAGCAGCACTGTGAATAAGCAGCTTGTGAAAATCGACAAGGATATTGAAACTATGGAAAGAAAGAAAAGCAAACTGGTCGATATGCGTCTGGAAGATACCATAGACAAAGATACTTACGAAACGAAGTATGCTGCCATGACGGAGAAACAGGAGCAGTTATTAAAGGAACGGGAAAAGCTACAGGAAACGGCAACCAATGAAAAGGACATTAAACGACGTTTGAGAGAATTTAAAAAGACCTTAGAGCAAAACGAGGTACTGGACGAATTTGACCGATATGTTTTTGAAAGTATCGTTGAGAAAGTCATCGTAGGTGGAATTGACGAGGATGGTAACAAAGACCCTGCACAGCTTACGTTTGTTTATAAAACAGGATTGAAAAATAATATAGATGGTGATAAATTTAAACCATTAAGGAAAAACGCAAGAGGCAGACATAGAACTGATAAATTGTGTTCCCATAATGGTAACGAGGTAAATCAATTGTGTTCCGATAGTAGTAACGACACAGGAAGAGACGGTTGCCATAGCTGACCAGCTGATTGAGAAAATCAGTTCCATAGAAGATGTGGAGACGGTAGGAGCAATGATTTCTTCGGGCAGTGAAATGAGCATGCTCAGTGTGGGGGACTCCGGCAGTGGGCAATCAATTAGCGCATATGTAATTTTATCGGAAGAGAAAGAGGCAAGCAGCCAGGAGATCGCTGAGAAGATAGAAGAAGTTTGCAGTGATATGAGCGCAGAGATAGAGGCCAGCGGCTCGGCAATGGATATGGGAGCATATACAGGATCCGGCATCAGCATTCAAGTGACAGGAGAGGATTTGGATATACTTCAGAAAGAAGCCGGGGAAATCGCCGGGATATTGGAAAATGTAAAAGGATTGGAGGAAATTTCGGATGGGATTGAAGATCCTGCACCGGAGATCCGTATTACAGTTGACAAATCAAAAGCCATGGCAGAAGGGCTGACAGTAGCGCAGGTCTATATGGATATCAGCAATGTGTTGTCCGATGGGAATACGGCAACTACGCTTATGCAGGAGGATACCGAGTATTCGGTAATTGTAGCCAACTCTGCAGCGGAGGAGATGGCTGTTTCAGATATTGAAAATCATAAGATTAAGATAACGGATGAGGAAACAAAAGAGACCAGAGAGATTGCGCTAAAAGATATTGCAGAAATCAAAGAGGCGGCAGGATTGTCTTCTATTTCCCGAACCAACCAAAACCGTTATCTGAATGTGACAGCCACTGTGGCGGATGGGTATAACGTGACCCGTGTTTCCCAGAGGGTGGAAAAAGAACTGGGAAACTATCAGGCACCACAGGGCATTACGATTGAATATGCCGGAGAAAATGAAGAAATCATGAATGCCATGGGACAAATGGTAAAAATGCTGCTCTTGGGAGTTGTCTTTATTTACCTGATTATGGTAGCGCAATTTCAGTCATTATTGTCTCCGTTTATCATTATGTTTACGATCCCGCTTGCCTTTACCGGAGGTTTTATGGGGCTCTTGATTGCCGGCCTTGATGTTAGTGTGATTGCGATGCTGGGATTTGTGATGCTTTCAGGAATTATTGTAAATAATGGAATCGTTTTGGTAGATTATATCAATCAGCTTCGAGTAGAAGGAGTTGCCCGCAGAGAGGCAATTGTCGAAGCCGGAGTCACCCGGATGCGCCCAATACTTATGACAGCTATTACAACGATTTTAGGACTTTCATCGATGGCATTGGGAGTTGGCATGGGATCGGATATAATCCAGCCAATCGCTGTTGTTACTGTCGGCGGACTGATATATGCCACACTGATGACGCTGTTCGTAGTACCGGTTCTGTATGAGATCATGAGCAGGAAAAAGATGAAGGTGATTCAGGAAAAGGAGCTGGAAATCATTGATGACTGAAACATTACGGCATAGACCGGTCTAAAAATGGAAAAACTTAGTGATATAGAAGATTGGTGCACTGGATGGAGGAGTCTGAATGGAAAGCTACTATCAAATGGGAAGAACGAAAGTCAGAGAGACAGTAAATGGAAGCCCAGACCCTTTGAGTGACCGGCAGGTATTGGAGCATCAGAAGAAATATGGCCCGAATGAACTGAAAGAAGAAAAGAAAAAAAGTGCGGCCCGGATTTTCCTGGAACAGTTTAAGGATCTGCTGGTACTGATTTTGATAGCGGCTGCCGTTGTGTCGGGTTTTCTGGGCGATTTGGAAAGTACAATTGTTATTTTTGCTGTAGTTCTTATTAATGCGGCTCTGGGCACGGTACAAACCATCAAAGCGGAACAGTCTTTGAAAGGTTTGAAAGCATTGGCGTCACCGGAAGCGAAGGTACTGCGAAATGGAAACATGGTACAAATTCCATCTGCAGAAGTGACCGTGGGGGATGAGGTTATGCTGGAAGCCGGAGATTATGTGCCGGCAGATGGCCGGATGCTGCAAAGCGCCAGCTTGAAAGTGGATGAGAGTGCTTTGACCGGAGAGAGCATGGGAGTCGATAAAACCGCTGGTAAGATAGCGGATACAGTCCCGCTGGGGGATCAGACGAACATGGTATTTTCAGGAAGCTTTGTGACGTATGGACGGGGCTCTTATCTGGTCACGGAAGTGGGGATGGAGACAGAAGTAGGGAAAATTGCAAAGCTGCTGAAAGCTACGTCTGAAAAAAAGACGCCGCTGCAGGTGAGCCTGGATCAGTTTGGACAGAAGCTGTCGGTGCTGGTGCTGGTTTTTTGTGCTCTGCTATTTGGGATCAGTGTGATTCGGGGAGAATCGATAGGAAATGCATTTTTATTTGCAGTTGCTCTGGCGGTAGCGGCTATTCCGGAAGCGTTAAGCTCCATCGTTACGATCGTGCTTTCCTTTGGAACACAGAAAATGGCGAAGGAGCATGCCATTATCCGAAAGATTTCGGCAGTGGAAGGATTGGGAAGTGTATCGATCATCTGCTCTGATAAGACGGGAACCCTGACCCAAAATAAGATGACCGTGGAAGATTATTATGTGGAAGGCAAAAGGATTCCTGTAAAGGAGATTGAGACAAACTCTCCTGAGCAAGAGCAGCTGCTTTACTATAGCTTTTTGTGTAATGATGCTGCTGTTACGGATGACACGGAGATTGGAGACCCTACGGAAACGGCATTGGTTCACCTGGGGAGAAAGCTTAACATACCGGCAGAAAAAATCAGAGAGCACTATCCCAGAACAGATGAAATACCTTTTGACAGTGACAGAAAATTAATGACAGTTGCCTGCCGGCTGGATCAGGGTCTTATGATGATAACCAAGGGTGCGGTAGACGTCTTAGTGAATCGTTTGAGTTATATCCAGAAGGACGGAAAGGCAGTTCCTGTTACCCAGGAAGATAAAGAGGACATCGAAAACCAGAACCGGAAATTTTCAAAGGAAGGGCTTCGGGTGCTGGCTTTTGCTTATCGTGTGGTTCCGGAGCATCATATTTTAAAGACAGAAGACGAAAAGAATATGACATTTCTAGGACTCATTTCGATGATGGATCCGCCGCGGGAAGAATCAAAGGAAGCCGTAAAAAAATGCATCCAGGCGGGCATTAAGCCGGTTATGATTACCGGTGATCATAAGATTACAGCCTCGTCCATCGCTAAGCGGATCGGGATTTTAGAGGATGAAAAAGAAGCTTGTGAAGGAACTGCGCTGGATGCTATGACGGATGAGGAATTGGGAGATTTTGTAGAAAATATATCTGTCTATGCAAGGGTTTCACCGGAACATAAGATTCGTATTGTAAAAGCCTGGCAGGAAAAAGGAAATGTCGTAGCCATGACGGGCGATGGGGTAAACGATGCACCCGCCCTAAAACAGGCAGATATCGGGATCGCTATGGGGATTACCGGGACAGAGGTATCCAAAGATGCAGCTTCTATGGTATTGACGGATGACAATTTTGCGACTATTATAAAAGCAGTTGAAAACGGAAGAAATGTGTATCGGAACATTAAGCATTCAATCCAATTTTTACTTTCCGGTAATTTTGGTGCAATCTTTACAGTGCTCTTTGCAGCTGTTGTGGCACTGCCGGTTCCGTTTGCTCCCGTGCACCTGCTTTTTATTAACTTGCTGACAGACAGCCTGCCGGCGATTGCACTGGGGTTGGAGCCCCATACAAAAAAAGTAATGGAGGAAAAACCAAAGCCGGCAGATGAATCTATTCTGACAAAAAACTTTTTATTTCATATTGGGACAGAAGGGTTTGTGATCGGTGTACTGACAATTCTTGCGTTTCTTATCGGCTTTAAGGATGGAAACCAGGTGCTGGCAAGCACTATGGCGTTCGGAACATTATGTACAGCCAGACTGGTGCATGGATTTAACTGTAAATCTGATTATCCGGTGATTTTTTCCGGAAGGCTTTGGAATAACCGATATTTGATCGGCGCATTTTTATTCGGACTGACATGTATTACCGGAGCTTTGCTGATACCCGGACTGCAGAAGATATTCCATGTACAGACGCTGCAGGTAAGACAGTTATTGACAGTATATGGATTAGCGTTTATCAATCTGCCGGTTGTCCAGCTGCTTAAAAAGGCAACAGCTCGATAAACCGTATTTAATTAAGGAGAGCATATGGATTTAAATAAGGAAAATATGAAGAAAATAATGGGACTTATTGCCTTTACTATTTTCATCCTGGTAGGTCTGGAAAATCTGGGGGTGGTCCTGGATGCTATTCAATTTGTGGCAGGTATTGCATTTCCGTTTTTTCTGGGCGGAGTCTTTGCTTTTATCTTAAATGTACCAATGCATTTTATAGAAGAGAAGCTATTTGAGAAAAGAAAAAATAGAAAAATGATACGAAAGGCAGCCAGACCACTCAGCTTGATCATTACATTAGTGTTGGTTGTCGGTGTTGTCAGCCTTGTGATTTTTGTAGTATTTCCAAAACTGGGAACCACCTTTGTAAGTCTTGGTGCGACTATCCAAAATTTTATTCCACAGGTGCAAAGCTGGGCAGAGAAATTATTTCAGGACAACCAAAGCATTGTAACATGGATTAACAGTCTGGAATTTGACTGGGAAAAAATGATCCAATCAATCATCGACTTTTTTAAAAATGGTGCGGGAAATATTCTAAGCTCGACCTTCCTGGCGGCAAAATCAATTGTCAGCGGAGTGGCAAAATTTTTTATTGCATTTGTATTTTCCTGTTATATTCTGCTGCAAAAGGAAAAGCTGAGTATTCAGGTAAAAAAAGTATTGTATGCGCTGCTTCCCCGCAAAATGATAATTACTTTTTTGGATATTTGTTCTCTTTCTTATAAGACATTTTCTAACTTCTTAACGGGGCAATGTGTGGAAGCGATTATCTTAGGGACGTTGTTTTTTATTGTTATGTCTATTCTCCGCTTTCCCTATGCGCTGCTTGTCGGCATGCTAATTGCATTTACAGCATTGATTCCTGTTTTTGGAGCATTTATCGGATGTGCGGTGGGAGCATTTTTAATTCTGATGATTAGTCCCGTGAAAGCGCTGGCTTTTGTCGTTATGTTCCTGATTCTGCAGCAAATAGAGGGAAATCTTATCTATCCCCATGTAGTGGGAAATTCGGTAGGGCTGCCGTCCATCTGGGTACTGGTAGCGGTTACGCTGGGCGGAAATCTGATGGGAATTGCCGGGATGCTGGTTTTTATTCCGCTGACGTCCGTGATTTATACGCTTTTCAGGGAATTTATTTATAAAAGATTACAGGAGAAGAAGATTTATGATATTTGAAACTCATGCTCATTATGATGATGAGGCATTTGATAAAGACAGAGATAAATTATTAGCAGCTATGCCGGAACAGGGCATTGAAGCGATTGTGAATGTGGGAGCTAGTATTCAGGGAAACGAAGATACGGTAAAATTAATGGAGCAATATCCTTTTGTCTATGGAGCCATAGGGGTGCATCCGGATGAAATCGGCACCCTGGATGAAAAGAAAATCCGGCGGATGAGAGAGCTTTGTAAATTGGAAAAAACAGTGGCGGTAGGAGAAATTGGACTGGATTACTACTGGCACAAAGAAAATCATGAGATTCAGAAGAAATGGTTTGTGCGACAGATGGATCTGGCGAAGGAAACCGGATTACCGATCATTGTCCATAGCCGGGATGCCGCACAGGATACAATTGATATTATGAAGGCGGAGAAGGCCAACCTTCTTAGCGGAGTCATTCATTGTTATTCCTATTCTAAGGAGCTGGCAAGAGAATATATGAATATGGGGTACTATCTGGGGATCGGCGGAGTGATTACCTTTGCGAATGCAAAAAAATTAAAAGAAATCGTCGAGTATGCCCCACTGGATTATCTTCTGCTGGAAACCGATTGTCCGTATTTGGCGCCGGAACCGTATCGGGGGAAACGCAATTCCTCTTTGTATCTTCCTTATATTGCGAAGGAGATTGGGAGGATTAAAGGGGTGTCCTATGAGAAAGTGGCTGATGTAACCAACTATAATGCTAGAAAATTATTTGGTTTACTGGATTAGGGGGTTTCGGGCTTCGGGCTTCGGACTTCAGAAAGCAAGGCGGCAGCGGGGCAACATCTGGTTTTCAGGGCAGGCATGCTAACCGTTCCAGCGAGCCCTCTCAGGGCGGATTTTGCCTCGGAGGGAGGCAAAATCGAGGTCTCGCTTCCACAGCATGCAATACCCTGAAAACCAGATCCTGCCCCGCTGCCGCTTTGCTTTTTGAAGTCCGAAGGGGTAATCGCATGGGGGAGATAAAAGATTGAAGGAACAAAAAATATAAAGAAACAGAAAGGATAGACTATGAGAAAGTGGTATGAGGAGGCGGTTTTTTATCATATGTATCCGCTTGGGATGGTAGGCGCGCCTAAGGAAAATACGCAGGAGGAGATCACCCATAAAATGGAAAATTTATTTTCATGGCTTCCTTATGTGGCGGAAATGGGGTTTACGGCTGTCTATATCGGGCCGTTGTTTGAGTCTTCTACGCATGGGTATGATACCAGGGACTATAAACGGGTGGATCGACGGCTGGGGGATAATGAGGATTTTAAGGAGTTCGTCAGGCGTGCTCATGAGTTAGGATTAAAGGTGATTGTAGATGGGGTATTTAATCATACCGGACGGGAATTTTTTGCGTTTTTGGATATTCAAAAGAATAGAGAAAATTCTTCTTACTGTGACTGGTATAAAGGGGTTGCGATGGGGGGAAATACACCCTATAATGATGGGTTTTCGTATGAAGCGTGGAGAAATTGTTATGAGTTGGCAAACCTGAATTTGTCCAATCCCAGCGTGCGGGAGTATTTGCTGGGGGTCATTGATTTCTGGATCGATACCTTTGCTATCGATGGCATCCGCCTGGATTGTGCCGACTGCCTTGACTTTTCATTTATGAAGGAAATGCGGGCACGAACAGAGGAAAAGAAAGAAGATTTCTGGCTGATGGGAGAGGTTATTCACGGGGATTACGGCAGTTATATTGAGGATGGGAAGCATTTGCTGCACAGTGTTACCAATTATGAACTTCATAAAGGCCTGTACTCAGGGCATAATGATCATAATTATTTTGAAATTGCCCATACCATACGAAGAGAATTTGATGAACAGGGAGGCATCTATAAAGGAATGAAATTGTATTCCTTTGCAGACAATCATGATGTGGATCGGATTGCCAGTAAACTGCAGGATAAGGAGCATCTCTATCCGGTATATACACTGCTTTATACTTTACCCGGAATTCCTTCTGTCTATTATGGTTCCGAATGGGGTATAGAGGGCAGAAAGGAAGGAGCGAATGACGATCCTTTGAGACCGGAGGTAGCACTGGATACGGTACTTGCAGAGAAAACAGATAACAGATTGTCGGCATGGGTAAAGACATTGGGACGAATTCATAAAGAGCATCCTTGCCTTGCCTATGGCAGTTATCAGGAACTTCTGCTGACAAACCGCCAGTTTGCATTTGCCAGGAAGGATGAAGAAGAAAGCTTGATTATTGCTGTAAATAATGATGAGCAAGAGGTCTGGGTCAATGTTCCGGTTTCGGATTTGGACAGGTTATATGCAGATGTGATCAGCAAAGAGGAAGTAACCGCTGAGGGTGGGCAGATACCGCTGCTGATACCTTCTTTTGGAAGCCGAATACTCGTATACTGATAGATAAAAGGGAGATATGAATGGAAAAAAATTTACAATTTACAGAGTTGGATCAGTATTTATTCGGACAGGGAACGCATTATGAAATCTATAAGCTGCTGGGAGCCCATATGACTGTGAAGGAAAAGAAAAGGGGCGTTTATTTTGCTGTCTGGGCACCGGGGGCTAAGGAAGTTTCTGTGGTTGGAGATTTTAATCAGTGGGATGTGAAAGCGAATCCGATGAAGCGCACTGCCGAGATAGGAGTGTATGAAGCATTTATACCGGGAGTTAAAGAAGGAAGTCTGTACAAATATTGCGTCACAACAAAGAAGGGAGAGCTTCTTTATAAAGCGGATCCCTATGCCAACTGGGCGGAGCTGCGTCCCGGCACGGCTTCCAGGGTTGCCGGCAGCAGAAAGTCCTGCTGGGGAGATGCCAGGTGGATGGAAAAAAGAGAAAGCTTCGATGTGAAAAAAGATGCTATGTCTATTTATGAAGTACATCCCGGTTCCTGGAAAAAACATCCGTCTACTGAGGAAGATAGAGAAGGATTTTATAATTACCGCGATTTTGCACATGCATTGACCGATTATGTAAAAAGCATGGGATATACCCATGTAGAGCTTATGGGTATTGCAGAGCATCCCTTTGACGGTTCCTGGGGATATCAGGTAACGGGATATTATGCGCCTACTTCCCGGTATGGAACACCTGAGGACTTTCGGTATCTGGTAAATTATCTTCACAAACATAAAATAGGTGTCCTGCTGGACTGGGTGCCGGCCCATTTTCCGAAAGATGCCCATGGACTTGCCGATTTTGACGGGACAAGTGTGTATGAATACGCAGATCCCAGAAAAGGAGAACATCCGGATTGGGGTACTAAAGTTTTCGATTATGGAAAAAATGAAGTAAAAAATTTCCTGATTGCAAATGCGCTGTTCTGGATGGAAGAATTTCATATCGACGGTCTGCGTGTGGATGCGGTTGCATCGATGCTGTATCTGGATTATGGAAGAGAAGACGGACAATGGGCAGCCAATCAATACGGGGAAAATAAAAATCTGGAAGCCATTGAATTTTTCCGCCATTTGAATTCCGTAGTTCTGGGGAAGATAAAGGGTGCGGTCATGATAGCCGAAGAATCCACTGCCTGGCCCATGGTAACCGGAGAGGCAAAGGACGGCGGACTGGGGTTTAGCCTCAAATGGAATATGGGATGGATGCATGACTTTCTGGAATATATGAAACTGGATCCGTATTTTAGAAAACCCAATCACCATAAGATGACATTTTCCATGAGTTATGCGTACAGTGAACGGTATATCCTTGTACTTTCCCATGATGAGGTAGTACATCTGAAGCGCTCTATGCTTAGTAAAATGCCGGGAGAATATGAGGATAAATTTGAAAATCTGAAAGTCGGATATTCCTTCATGTTTGGGCACCCCGGTAAAAAACTGCTCTTTATGGGGCAGGAGTTCGGACAGCTTCAGGAATGGAGTGAGGAAAGAGAACTGGACTGGTTTTTGCTGGCAGAGCCAAGACATGCACAGCTTTTGGATTACGTAAGAGAACTCCTCCGGCTATATGGTAAGTATCCGGCAATGTATGCGGGAGACTGTGACCCCAAAGGCTTTTGCTGGATCAATGCCAATGACGAAGAAAAAAGTGTCTACAGTTTTATTCGCTATTCTCCAACGAACAGAAACCATCTGCTGTTTGTGTTCAACTTTACGCCGGTAGGACGGAAAGACTATAGGGTAGGAGTTCCAAAAAATAAACAATACAAGCTGCTGCTAAACAGTGCGGATCCCAGGTTTGGAGGAGAGCATTCGGTTTCCCGGGAAGTGTATAAAGCAGAAAAAAGGGAATGGGATGGATGCGAGTTTTCCATTGCGTATCCGTTACCGCCCTTTGGGGTGGGGGTTTTTAGTTTTTAGGTTGTGGGTTATGGGTGAGGGTTACAGATAATTAACACGTTTCCAGAGTGCAACGTGTTAATTATCTGTAACCCGGGTCGGTAATCTATAGCTCAATATTCCAATAAGTTTTCATCCACCTTAAAGACTAAATTTAGCTTTGTGAATCATAGTTCCTTGCTTAAATAGACCATGTCTACAAGCTGAATACCATTTTCTATTATAGGATGGTCATAATTATCGATAAAAAAATTACTGATGCGCTCGGAAACAGTAAAACCAGATTTCTCATAGAAACGCAAAATATATGGAACATCACCCGTACCAACAAGCATTGTTTTGTACTTGCTCTTATAATAGTCAAAGATATACTGTATTAGGATTTTTCCATATCCTTGGTTTTGATATTCCTCATAGGTAGCCAGATTTTTTAATTCGCAAATATCTTTGCTTTCTTCGGTAACGACGCATATGCTTTTGAGGTCGCCATCATAAAGAGCAAATAAATCGCCGCATTCAAGGTATTTATCGATCATAGACTCTTGCTCATCAGCCAATAGCAGTAAATCTAAAAATTGTTTTTTGTTCTTATTCACTATTTTTATTTCCAAAAGTTACCTCCATTATCCTAAACCATAAAGTGCATTTTGATAGTTCTGCACATAGTATTTAATATTTGTTCTTCCTTTTCTGACTATCGTATGTCCCTCTGCTTCCAATTTTTCTTTCTGTGCCTTAATACCGCCCGGATATTTTGGGTTTAACTCCCCGTTAGTCTTTAGGGTTCTCCAATACGGCGTTTCATTTTCTGTTCGCTGATAACTCGCCCATGCTGCAATAGAAATAAATATGCCTGCTGTCATTGGACAGGTGAAGTCAGCATTATTTTCCTTTGCAAAAAATTCACGGATCGCTCCTACTGTAATAACCTTGCCGTAAGGTACTGTTTTCATGATTTCATCATAAGCGACAGGCGGAGCAAAAAACATTTTTTCTCCGCCATATTTTTTGATGGTGGCTTCATCTGTAACAATCTGTATTTTGGGCATATCGGTTTCTTTGTGCAGCATTGCATTAAAATCTTTCTTATCTTCATTAGCCATATACAAGACCTCCTATCTACACACAGTATACTGCTTTTATTTATCCCTTGCAATGAGACGGTTTTAAAATAGTTCCTCTTGACACGAAAAAGATTTTCGTCTATTATAAAATGATAATTTAGAATAGACGAAAGCTGGTAATTCTTATGTATATCAAAAGAGCGATAGAAAATACAGTGATCAAGATATCAAAAACTTTTCCGGTTCTTTTAATTACAGGGCCACGACAAGTTGGTAAAACAACTTTGCTCAAGAAGCTTGCTGCAGAGGATAGAAAATATGTGACACTGGATGATCCTGCTGTACGATTTATGGCTAAAAATGATCCTGCGCTTTTTATGCAGCGTTATACGCCGCCGGTTATTATTGATGAAATACAGTATGCGCCGGAGATTTTGCCATACGTTAAAATGAGTGCTGATAATTCAAACCGCAAGGGTGATTTTTGGCTGACGGGTTCACAAATGTTTCATATGATGAAAAATGTAAGTGAATCATTAGCCGGGAGGGTTGGAATCGTAAATTTACTGGGTTTGTCCAGCAATGAGATCAATAATACTGCTTCGGAACCATTTACTACTTCGCCGGAAAGATTAATGACCCGCACCGGGAATGTAAATAAGATGGGATTGTTAGAAATTTATAACCGGATTTTTAAAGGTTCCATGCCGGCCTTGTATGGAGATGAGCCGCCAGAATTAGAGAATTTCTATAGATCGTATATTAACACATATCTGCAAAGGGATATTAAGGATTTGACACAGGTAGCCGATGAGATGTCATTTTATAATTTTATGACAATTGTCGCCGCCCGTACTGCCAAACCCGCTGTCTATGATGAAATTGCAAAGGATTCAGGAATAAGTGCCCCAACGGCTAAAAAATGGTTATCAATTCTTGCTTCTTCGCATATAATTGAACTTGTCCAACCTTATCATAATAATGTTTTGAAGCGTGTCATCAAATCCCCCATATTACATTTTTTAGATACGGGGTTGTGTGCATATCTCTTAAAATGGGGGAATGCTGAAACACTTGAAAAAGGACCCATGGCGGGAGCATTTTTTGAAAGCTGGGTATTTTCTGAAATCTATAAAAGCTACTTGAATGCAGGCAAGGAACCACCGCTGTTCTACTATCGTGATAAAGATAAAAAAGAGATTGATCTGTTGATTTACCAGGATGGCACCCTCTATCCTATTGAAGTCAAAAAGTCGGCTTCCCCGGGAAGCCAGGCGATTAAACATTTTAACGTCTTAAATCCGGTAACTGAGCCAGAACGGTTTGGAGCCTTAGAACAATATAAAGTTAATATTGGCGAAGGAGCTGTTATTTGTATGGTTAACGATTTGCTGCCGATTGACCAAAAGAATTGGTATGTTCCGGCTTGGATGATTTAGTGTTAATTTTATCTGACAAATAGGGAGTGGGCTGGTATGCATCCATACCACGCTTTGCATAAGATTTATCAATTGTTCTATTCATGTACCTTGCAAGTATTCTTGCTACTATGGAAGGCATTTTCATAATAGCAGCTTCATATACAGAATCTGGTGATAGTTCGCCGCATCCGATGTGGTGAAAGAAAACACGAAGCTGCCGCTTTACTTTTTTACCATTGGGGAGATTGTCCAGGGGATGTCCGTCCAGCATTGCGCCCAATCCCATGACAAAGCCGCCTTTGTAGTTTAAATCTGTTTTGGCTGAAAAAATTTCCAGCATATTCAGACCGCTTTTGTGCGTGTGTGCGTAAGGCATACCGCCCTGAATGATGCCATACAGATTTTGCCCGTGCAGTATGTCGGGATGTGCGGCCAGTTCCTGCAGCAGTTTTATGGTATCAGCAGGGTAAGTGTTCACATAGCACGGACCACACAATATGAGGGTGTCCGCATCCTTCACTTGATCAAAGATAGGCTGCAGGTTGTTCGTATGCTCATATAAGCAAATATAGCGTACGTTATGGCCGCACTCCTTAAGATGATCCTTACATTCATGAAGCAGCAGTGTGCTGGTTCCGTGTTTGCGGGGACTTAGGTTTATAGCGAGAATTTTACTCATGTCCGGTTATCTCCTTGGCGATATTATGGATGTCAATTGCTTCGGCAGGTGCAATGATTGCTTTGCCGATCCAACTCGTTAATTGCAGCGTCTCCTGCACCAGCTGTTGGAATGCTGCTGCCTTTTTCGGGTTCTCTTCACTGGCAATGCCGACAACAAAATATTTAGCATTCGATGGATTCAAGCTTTTCACAAGCTCGCCATTTTTATAGTAGTAGTGCAGATCGCCAATTAGTGCCAGTTTGTCTATAACCAGTTTTGTTTTGTAGGAATAGCTGCCAAAGAGGATGGGGGTCACAATGATAATGGTGGTTGAACGTGCAAGGCAGGGCAGGATCTGATCTGCATCATCTCGTATGATGCACCGCTTGTATGTCTTCTTGGCACAGCCGCCGCAAGCATAGCAGGGTTTGATTTCCATGCCATCCAAAGAGAAATGCCGAACTTCTTTTTGATCTTCTCTAAGGGTTTCTAATATATCGTCTCCGATTTCCCGCACAGTTTCATCTGAAATGATCGTTACCATAACCATTCTATCTCACTTTCTCTATTTTAAAATTCCATTTAGCAGGATATCCATCTGCACGCAAAACAATTCTTCTGTTTTCTGCTCTGTTAATCCCTCCTGAAGTGACAGCATAATGTGAAATCCAAGGAAAGAACTCCATACAGAGTATGCGGCAGAGTATGCGTCTATTTTACGCATCTGTCCCTGTGCGATGGCTGTCTCCATATTTTTGCAGATATGATTTACCCACTGAGGGGAGGCTGCGCCTTTACTGCTGTATTTTCTCAAAACGATCAAATTGTACTTTTCAGGCTCTTTTACGGCCAGCATGGTAACCAGATGAAAAGCAGTTTTCAGATTATCAATTAATGGATTATCTTCATTGATGACGCTGCTTATCTCTTCTGCCAGCTGCTGCGATAACGACTGCACAAGCATGTCGATAATTTCCTGCTTATTTTTGAAATGATGATAGATAATGCTGGTGGAGTAATTCAGCCGATTTATAATCTTACGAACGGAAAGCGCTTCAAAACCTTCTTCGAGACCGATTTGCAATGCTGTATCCAGTATCTTTTGCCGAAGCGCTTCGCTTCTTTGTTTTTGTGATTCTCTTGGCATAAGTATCCCCTTATTATTATAACTTTGTTTTATTATATAACAGTGTTTTAATTTAGTCAAACAAATATTTGATTTTAGCGGTTACAAATTAATGGAAATAGCTTATAATGTAACTATATAGGAGGAGCAATATGCGAGAATTCAGAAAATATAAAGTCGCAGTTATCCAGTTAAATTCTCAGGATAATGAAGAAATGAATCTGCAAAAGATACAATCGGGTATTGAAGAAGCGTCTAAAAAAGGTGCGAGATTGGCCGTTCTGCCGGAGACGGTTAATTATATTGGGGAAAATATGAAAGAGCACAAAGAGAAAATACCGGGAGTTTTGACAGAGTTTTTTGCAGGATTAGCGTTAAAGCACAGGATGTATATTCACTGCGGAAGTATTATGGAAGAAAACGATATGAATAGGCCTTATAATACCAGCCTGCTTTTCTGCCCGGATGGTGATATTATAGGGAAATACAGGAAGCTGCATCTGTTTGATATTGATATGGCAGACGGACCTTCGGTTCATGAATCGCATCAATTCACCGGCGGGGATGAGATCGCAGTACTTCATTCGGCGATTGGGACTCTTGGATTTGCTGTTTGTTATGATATCCGTTTTCCAGAGATGTTTCGGTTGATGAGTTCCCATGGAGCTAATATTTTTCTGATATGTGCCAATTTTACAAAACAGACAGGACAGGCACACTGGGAGGCGCTGCTTCGGGCCAGAGCCATTGAGAACACCTGCTATGTGATCGCCTGCGGACAAACCGGAGAAAAAGAGGCATATACGGCGTATGGAAATTCGATGATTATTGATCCCTGGGGAGATGTAATTGCCAGAGCTGATGAAAAAGAGCAGGTACTGATGGGTGAAATCGATCAGGATCTGGTGGATAGTGTGAGAATACAGATGCCGTCCTTGAAAAATAGTCGGACAGATGTATATGAAATTGCAGGTAAACCAGTGAAAGTTTATCGATAAAAGTGATGAATAAGCGAGGACTGAATAGGAGCAAAACATGAGATATATTAATTATCTTGATTTTAGCATGTATCATATAAAGCTTTTTTTATCGCTGGCAGAAAATCTTAATTATACAAAGACTGCTGATAAATGTGGTGTCACGCAGTCGTCATTAAGCAGAATTATCATGCAGCTGGAGAGTATGCTGGGCATCCAATTGTTTATCCGCAACACATCAAAGGTAATTCTTACTCCTGCCGGTAAAAGCCTTTATAAGGATTTTGAAAATCTATACGGAAATATTGAACATGCTGTTCAGAAAGCATATCGCATACAAAAGGGGAAGAGCAGACCTCTCAATATCGGAGTATCAGACGGTATGGATATTAATGTCGAGTTGATGCCATTTTTGCAGACATTTCAGCAAAAATACCCAAATTTTGAAATTAATTTTATTCGGGATTACGACCATACCTTGATGAAAAAATTAAGACAGCATACGTACGATGTCGTGTTTGATTTTACATTGAAGGAGATTGATGATCCATTTATTAATGAGAAATCACTTTTTTCAGGTCCTCTGATGTTATATATGCTGAAATCAAATCCGCTGTGTCAAAAGGAAATACTAACGCTCTCTGATCTTCAAAGCCAAAGAATACTTATTCGTGCGCCCTCACTTGAACCTGTGGGAATGGAAATCATACACAAACTGTTTACCACTCAAAATATTGAGCCGCGCTTTTCGACATTTGTAGCAAATGCTCAGGATATGTATCTGAATCTTAGAGAAAACAATCAGGTAATACTGGCAGACCGTTATTTTTTGGATAGATACAGTCCGATTTTATGCGCCAAACCAATAAAAGATACAAAAAGCACTGTTTGGATCCGATGGATGAAGGAATTTGAGGAGGACCGGGATACGGATCTTTTCGTTGGGGAATTGTTGGAACATTTTGACTTGCAAAAAGAAGCGGATAATGATTAAAAATACTATATGAATTAAATTTCGCTGTACCAGGGTGCTGTCTTGAGAATATTAATCTTAGGCAGTGCCCTAGTTATTTTATGCATAAGTTTATGACAAATTATAATTTCCTATTTAAAATATGGATTGCTATAATTATTAAAAGATTAATTCTGATTTTGCGAAAGGTGGGTATCATGAAAAAAGGCAGAAAATTTATCTATTTATATGGAATGGCAGATGGGACACTTGCAATGCTGCCGACTATCTACAACTCCTACTGGTCCCTTTTTCTTACTTCGGCTGCGGGACTTAGTACGGCCAAGATGGCAACAGTTATTTCGACTATAGGTATTGCCGATATTCTGTCAATTCTGTTGGTTTCTTTTGTCGTACAAAAATGCAATCTGAAATTCGGGAAATTCCGGTTTTGGATATTGCTTGGAGGTCTTGCCGCCGCTGTGACCCGTGTCCTGGCATTCAGTACTTTTTTACAGGGATCCGCGGCATACTTTGCAATTATGATGGTAATATCTTCATCAATGTATAACCTGGCTTACTCTGCTTACATGGGTATGCTGCCGGTTGTTTCAAATACTCAGGAAGAGCGTATCGGAGCGGTTACGGCTCAGCAGCAGTGCGTAGCGGTGTTTGCAATTATTGTGAGCTTGATTGGTGTATCTGTTATTGAATCAGTTGGCTATGCTGCACTTAATGCAGTTGCGGCAGTTGCAATTTTTGCCTCGGTTATTCCGCTGTATGCGGCAACAAAAGACGTAGATGTCTATAAACCGGAGGAAAAGATGTCGGCAGCAGAAAAAGCTGCCCAACCGTCAACCTGGGATATGATTCGTCTGACATTTAATATTCCGATGCTTGTTTATCTGCTTGGCTCAATTTGTAAGATTGTAGGCTCCATCGGACTTGCCATGCTTGTATCTTATTACTATACATACGCATATGGCAACATGAGTATGCTGGCATATTATCTGACATTGAGCACAGTACTTCAGCTGGTTGGCGCATCTCTGGCACCTTTTGTAAATAAATTGGTCAGAGGCAATCGCAATACATTTGCAGCAGGATTATTTATCTATGCAGCATTTTTGGGTGTTGCTTTTATCGTCGGCGGCAATGCGATTCTGTTCACAATCGCACTCTCTGTTGGATATCTGGGATGGGCGATTGCACATACGGCAGATGCGGCATATTACTCTTACATCGGTGATTACGTAGAGTATAAACACAATAAAAACATTCAGCCTTTCTTGATGTCGCTCTTGTCATTGACAATTAAGATCGGTGTTGCGCTTTCGAGTGTTGTCGTCGGGTGGGGGCTTGTTGCCATTGAATTTGACGCCAACAATGTTACGGAGACGGCAAAAATAGGCATTAGATATCTGACGGTTTTGCTCCCTCTGGCTACTATGGCAGCCGGCGGTCTGATTACGCTGCTAAGTCCGCTTTCAGATAAAAGGGTGAAAGAGATAAAAGAAGAACTGGAAAAAAGACATAGCATTGTTCAGGAATCATAGATTCTCAAATGTGAAAGGAGGGTATTTCTTTGACGCCAAAACAGAATTTCTTAGAGACGGTCAAATGGGGGCAGCCGGAATATCTGGCAACAGATCTTGACGGACTTAATCTGCTGTTGGACCCGCTGACAGGAACCTACGATGAAAACATGAAAGATGAATGGGGGTGTCAGTGGGGGTATTCGAATAAGGAAAACAATCCGTTCCCATGTATTTTGCCGGGAGAGCCTGTTATTACCGACATTGTAAAATGGAGGGATCAGGTTACAATACCTGATACAGGGAATTTTGACTACAGCATTATAAAAGCCCAGGCAAAAGAGGTGGACCGCAGCCGGCAGCTCGTTGGCATGTCCTGCTCCTGCGGGTTGTTTGAACGGGCTCATGCCCTGATGGGTTTTGAAAATTGTCTGATAGCGGTTATCGAAGAACCGGAAGCAATGAAGGAGCTGCTGGATTGTATTATGGATTTTAAAATTGCTTATATCGACAGGCTTTATCAGGCCTCCGAGTTTGATTTATTTTATTACCATGATGACTGGGGTTCAAAGCACTCTCTGTTTCTCTCGCCCAAGGTATGGTGCGATATGATCAAACCCAGGCAGAAGAAAATCGTCGAACATGTCAAATCGTTATCTAAAGACAAGGAAATCTTATTCATGCATCACAGCGATACTTATCTGGAGCCGCTGATTCCGGAGATGATTGAGTTAAAAATCGATATTTGGCAGGGTGCAATTCCGCAAAATGATATAGTTATGCTGCAAAAAAAATATCGGGGCAGGATTGCCTATCACGGAGGTATAGACATTGCTGCCATTGATTACCCAATACCCGATGAGGATAAGATCCGTGCTGAAGTCCGCAGAGCAATCGATACATATGCGCCGAATGGCGGGATCATTATTGGGATTCCGAGTTTAGCGGCAATATTTCCCCGGGTGCAGGAAATCTACCTTGATGAGCTGGCAGCCTACTCAAAACTTTATAATATGGATAACATTCCTTTTAGTGAAAAAGAATTGGAGAAAACAGGAGAATACTTTAAAATACCTGATCCGGGAACACTTCCAAAATATAATTTCCCGATATCGCCAAAAGAAAACTATTATGCTGCGGTAAAAGCCGGGAAGCCGCTGTGGCTGCCGAATTATTATGATACCGTAACATTATGCCCGGCTTGTTATCCGGATGCAATTGCCCGCGGTTTTGTAATGGGACCGGAAAGCCCGGAATATATGGATGAATCAAAAAAAGGAGGAAGAGATGCCTTTGGCATCAGTTGGGTTTATGTGCCCGTTGCAGGAGGGTCGATGGTAAAACCGGGGAAGCCGCTTTTGGATGATATGAATGAGTGGAAAGATAGAGTAGATATGCCGGCGGTGGACTCCTGGGATTGGGAAGGCAGCAGGAATCGGTTTACGGATTATCTGAAAAAAGAGGATGCAGTTTGTGTTATGTGGATTTTTACAGGGTTTTTTGAACGATTGATCTCTTTAATGGATTTTGAAAATGCGGCAATTGCTTTGGTTGATGAGGATCAGCAGGATGCCATCCGCGAGTTTTTTTCGGAATGCTGTAGTGCATATGAAAAAATCATTAAGCATTATAAAGAAGACTTCGATTGTGATGTGATTTATTTTCATGATGACTGGGGGTCTCAAAGAGCTTCGTTTTTCTCGATGGAAACCTGTATGAATACAATTGTCCCATATTTGAAACGTCTGGTCGACTATACCCACAGTCTTGGCATGGTATTCGAAATGCACAGCTGTGGTAAAAACGAGTATCTATTACCATGCTATCTTGCTGCGGGGATTGATATCTGGGCTCCGCAGGAACAAAATGATACAGATAAAATCATTAAAGAGGCCAACGGTAAAATTGTCATTGGCTTTTGGGGAAATGCCCCAAAAGATGCTTCTGATGAAGAAAAATATGATGCCGGTAAAGCATGGGCTGAAAAATACTGTACAGATTACCAAAAACATCCGGTTTATCATTGCGATCTCTGGGATATTGAAGAAAAATTTAAAGAGGGTATGTATGTTGAAAGCAGGAAAATTTTCTGCCGGGAGGGAAACTAATATGAACGCTGACCAAATCAGAATTGAGCGGCAGGAGAGAATTCTCCGCGCTATACGCGGCGAAAAAAATGACCGTGTACCTTTGATGTTTGCAGGGGATTGTGCGCTTATCCGGTATGTGAACCCAGATACTACCTTTGGATATATGATTCGTGAACATGAGGAAATGACAAAGACGATCATCCGTGATTGCCTCCCGGCATTCCCCAAAATGGATATGCTGGCTGCCGTAGGCATGAGTTCAAAGCACCTCGGAGCCGTACATATGGCAAAGACATATCTGCCGGGTAAAGAACTGGATGAGAATGTTATGTGGCAGCCTGTATTTGAACACATCATGAAAATGGAGGACTATGATTATATCATAGAGAACGGATGGAAGAAATTTCAGGATATTTGTATATTTGAACGGCTTGGCTACGATCCGGAGGAGATGCGCCTCGATTTTGAGGCTGGAATGCGGAATAAACAGCGGTACTTTGAAGCCGGTCTTCCGTTTGCCGGCGGCAGCATGCTTCCGGCACCGTTTGATATGCTTGCGTTTGGCAGGGGACTTATGGAATTTTGTATTGATCTTTTTGAAGTCCCGGATAAAATTCTGGAAGTTTTTCAGATTATCATGGATGAATATGAAGCTGAAAACAAAGAGGCAATCCGAAGGAGTATCAAGGAAGGCAAAGCGCACAAAGAGGAAAGCATGTATACCATTGCACCGTGTGTACAGGCAAATTGCAATCTGCTTGGAAGAGATATGTTTGAAAAGTTTGGATGGCCTCTTTTTGAACGGCAGGCGAATTTTATTCTCGATGCCGGAGGATATGTATTTTTCCATATGGATACAAACTGGACAAATTTCCTTGATTTATTCAAAGCTTTTCCTAAGGGCAGATGCCTATTTGATTCTGACGGCGGAACCGATATGCGAAAACTTAAGGAGACGCTTGGAGACAGGATGGCGCTTACCGGAAGTATCGCCCCGGCGCTGCTTGCATTTGGAACTCCTGACAGTGTCTATAAGGCCTGTTGCGATGAAATCAGGAAAATGGGAGCCGGCTATATTCTGGCACCTTCCTGTACGCTTCCCGCAAATATGCCAAAAGAGAATATAGATGCAATGTATGCAGCTGTTTAAAGGGGGAAATCATGACCAGAAAATTCACATCGGAAACCGGTGATCCATCGTTTCAAAATTGGCGCTACTTCGCCTTTGCAGCTTCTGACCTATCCTATTCTCTGATATATTTCTGGATTGTGTCGTTCCTGACAATCTTTTACACCGATGTTTTCAAAATTTCGACTGTGACCGTATCAGTCATGATGCTGATTACCAGAGTTTATGATGCCATAAACGATCCTATTATTGGGGGATTGCTAGATAATGGGAGATGGAAAATGGGACGTTACCGCCCTTGGATTATCATCGGTGGTCTTGCTATGATCGCCACTGCCATTTTCCTCTTCTGGGCGCATCCTGACTGGAACAATACCGGTAAAATAGTCTACATGTATGTGACCTATATTCTCTGTACCACGGCAATGACTGTATTTTATATGGCGTATGGAGCTCTCGGCGGCACAATATCATCTAACAGCATTGTCCGGCTTAGAGCCAATAGCCTGAGATTTGCTTTTTCGGGTGCAGGCAATCTGGCGATTGGTTATTTTGTACCGGTGCTGTTCGCTGCATTTGCGGTGAATAGTCTTGTACACGGCTATTTGTATGGGATTATTATATCCGGCATTATTGCTGTTCCGTTTATACTCATAACTGGTTTTGGCACCAAAGAGGTAGTATACCCACCCAAAGATGTTAAACCGCCGCTTAAAGAACAATTCAAAGTTTTGCTGAAAAATAAACCGATGCTTATTCTTACGATTCTGTTTTTTCTTCAGGGAGGAAGCATTACCCTCAGGATGACATCTGCAACATACTATTTTACCTATGTTTCCGGTAATCTTAGTTACTTCTCATTATATAGTGTTTTGCAGTCAATTCTATCTATTGTTGGAGCGCTTACATCCATATATATCTTTAAAATTGTTAAAGACAAAGCAAAATCACTGGCAATAGTATTGGTAATTACGAGTTTCCTTATGATAGGGATGTACTTCTTTCCAGCACCGGGTGCAGTCTTTTTTATCCTCGCTGCCTTAAGCGGTTATTCCAATGGCGCAACGCCTGCGCTGTCCTACTCTATGCTTCCGGATGCCGTTGACTATACGCAGGATAAAGACGGATTGCGGACAGATGCATTTATGGCAGCCGTCGGATCTTTCGCCTTCAAATGCGGCACTGCCCTTGCCGGTGCGATGGTTGGTATTGTGCTCAATGAGATAGGCTATGTTGCAAATGCTGAACAAACAGCCGAAACGCTTACCGGAATCAGCAATATGATGACGATAATACCGGCGGTTCTTATCGCTGTCATGGCGGTTCTCATGTTCGTCTATCCACTAAACGAGAACAGGCACAATAAGATTCTGACCTCTCTGCGTGAAAAGAAACTTTTGTAAAGCTAATAATCCTCATTCAACAAAAAGTCCGCAACATGCATAGTCTGAACCAGAATTGGTCAATAATGTGAGAATGAAGATGCCGTCCTTGAAAAATAGTCGGACAGATGTATATGAAATCATGGGTAAGTCAGTGAAAATTTACTAATAAAAGGAATAAATCCTTTACAAGTATGTACCAAGCAGGTATAATGAGAACAGAAATGACACTAGAAATCCTTAATAATTACAGGAAGGGGTGAAGGCAATGAAAGTATCTAATATCAAAGATGTCGATAAGTTTTTTGAGGTAGTGGATAGCTGTAAAGGCAAGGTAGAATTGGTTACAGGAGAAGGTGACCGGTTAAATTTAAAATCAAAACTTACCCAGTACGTTTCTTTAGCAAATATTTTCTCCAGTGGGGAAATTCCCGAAATGGAGATTCTTGCTTCTGAAAAAGAGGATATTGATAAATTAATGAACTTTATGATGAATGGTTAAGCCATAGAATGTTTGGCTTGCCAAGAATGATATGGGGCGGAGGAAAACCTTCGTCCCGTTTTGCGATGTATCGTTTATGACCTGGAGGACAAATTATAAAATGACGAAAATTGATATTATCTCCGGTTTTTTGGGAGCCGGGAAAACAACGCTGATAAATAAGCTGATCAGAGAAGTGTATTCACAGGAGCAGGTGGTTTTAATAGAGAATGAGTTTGGAGAAATCGGAGTAGACAGCGGTTTTTTACAAGGCTCAGGGATACAGATCAGAGAAATGAATTCGGGATGTATCTGCTGTTCTCTGGTGGGAGACTTTGAAAAATCCTTAAAAGAAGTTATTGAAACGTATCATCCGGACCGTATCCTGATAGAACCCTCCGGAGTAGGTATGCTGTCAGACGTTATCAAAGCAGTAAAAAAACTTGAGAATACGCAGGATATATGTTTAAACAGTTATACTACGGTTGTGGATGTGAAAAAATGCAAACTATATATGAAAAATTTCGGAGAATTTTTTAATGATCAGATAAAATCTGCGGGAGCTATAATTTTAAGCAGAACAGATAAGGCAGCAGCAGAAGAAATTACAAATTGTGTTGATATGATTCGTAAGCTCAATGAGAAAGCACCTGTTATTACAACTCCTATTGAAACGCTTGCAGGTGGTGTGATCACAGAGACAATGGAGCAGGAGCGGTCTTTGGAGGAAGAATTAATGGAGCAGACAGCTTGCCCGGTTTGCGGGGAACAGCACCATGAACATCATCATGCGGATGAGGTATTTACCAGCTGGGGCACAGAAACCGTAAAATCCTATGCAAAAGAAGAACTCACACCAATACTGGAATCCCTGGATCAATCGGATCTATATGGTGTTGTATTAAGGGCAAAAGGCATCGTCAAGGATACAAAAGGCGGCTGGATACATTTTGATATGGTTCCCGGTGAATATGATGTCCGCGAAGGGAATGCCGACTATACAGGGCGCATCTGTGTAATTGGTTCTGACCTGCAGGAAGATAAACTAAAAGGGCTGTTTGACTCAGAACAAAAAGATGGAGGAAAATGATGGAAGAGGATATCAGAGTACCGATATATCTTATGACCGGCTTTTTGGAGAGCGGAAAAAGTACCTTCCTGAAATTTACGATTGAACAGGAGTATTTTCAATTGGATGGAACTACGCTCCTGATTCTTTGTGAAGAAGGGGAGGTCACCTATGATCCTCTTGTGCTGAAAAAGCATAACACCATAATAGAAACCGTAGAAAGCTTTGAAGTGTTTACACCGCAGCTGCTGGCGGCGATGGAAATTGCCTATAGTCCGGAACGGGTCATTATTGAATACAACGGTATGTGGCAGGTAAGCAAATTTGAGGAAATGCAGCTTCCCGGAGGATGGGGCGTGGTGCAGCATATTACCTCCGTAGATGCCAGTACCTTTCAGCTCTATATGAATAATATGAAATCACTTTTTATGGAGATGGTTCAAAACGCCGATCTGGTCATCTTTAACCGCTGTGAAGAGGGTGCACCGCTGGCATCTTTTCGGCGAAATGTCAAGGTAGTAAACCAGCAGGCAGAACTTATATTTGAAGATGAAGAAGGGGAAATTGAAAACATTTTTGAGGATAGCATGCCGTTTGATTTAGAGGCAGAGATAATCCAAATCGAAGAGGAGGACTTTGGCGTCTGGTATATAGACGCCATGGATCATCCTAAGCGCTACGAAAATAAGAAAGTTGAGTTTACGGGCATGGTTCTAAAATCAGGAGAACTGCCTTCCAAAGTATTCGTCCCCGGGCGTATGGCCATGACCTGCTGTGCAGATGACACCACCTTTATAGGCTACATCTGCAAAAGCCCATTCGCACCCAAACTAAAAACAGGACAATGGGTGAAAGTAAGAGCCACCATAGGCTACGAACAAGCAGCGGTGTATCACGGAACCGGACCCGTACTCCACGCAGAGTACGTAGAACAGGTGCCCCCTCTGGCGGAGGAATATATCTACTTTAATTAAATAGAAAACTTCCCCTTTGAAGCAGGGCGGCAGCGGATTGGCCATGGAGCGGAGCGGATCCTGTTTTTAAGGGAATTGCATGCTGTGGAAGCGAGACCTCGATTTTGCCTCCCTCCGAGGCAAAATCCGCTCTGAGAGGGCTCGCTGGAACGGTTAGCATGCCTGACCTTAAAAACAGGATCCGCTCCGCTCCATGGCCAATCCGCTGCCGCCCTGCTTCAAAGTGAGAAACATTACCATAAATTAAAGGAGAAACACATGTATCTAATTGTTGGTTTAGGAAACCCCACAAAACGATATGAAAAAACCAGACATAATGTAGGCTTTGACACCATTGACGTATTAATTGAAAAGCACCATATTCCACAGACCGGGGTGAAATACAAGGCACTATACGGAAGAGGGAAAATAGCGGACAAGCCGGTCATTGCAGCCAAGCCTCTTACTTTTATGAATTTAAGCGGAGAAAGTGTCAGAGGGCTGGTAAATTATTATAAGATCAATCCGGAAAATGAATTGGTCGTCATTTATGATGATGTTGATTTGAAACCGGGTCAGCTGCGCATCCGTAAGCAGGGAAGCGCCGGAGGCCATAATGGGATGAAAAATATCATTTCCTGCCTGGGCACACAGAATTTTTACCGGATAAAGGTGGGAATCGGTGCAAAACCGGAAGGCTGGGATCTGGCGGATTATGTGCTCAGCCATTTTTCGCGGGATGAAAGGAAGGTAGTGGATGATGCCATTTTGCATGCTGCCGAAGCAGTTCAGGTCATTTTATCAGAAAATATTGAGACTGCTATGAATATATATAATAAGAAAGTATAACATATCGGCAAAAGAAATTTACTATCTGGGAGGAGAGTGACATGGAGGCGTTTACAAAACCTCTGGAAAGTCTGGGTGAATATCAGGAGATAAAGACAAGACTTAAAGGGCATAAAGGGATTTTGCAGCTGTCGGGATGTGTCGGATCGGGGAGAGCACACGTTATATATGGACTGTCTCAGGAATTTCAAAATTGCCTGATTATTACGGAGAATGACCTAAAGGCAAAAGAATTATATGAGGATTATCGTTTTTATAATCGAAATGTACTGTTGTATCCGGCAAAAGATTTGATATTTTTTCAGGCAGATATCCATGGGAATTTAATGATCAGGGAAAGAATCAAGGTAATCTCGGAACTGCTTAAAAAGCAGGAGGTAACGGTCATTACCAGTATCGGGGGCTGCATGGATTACCTGCTGCCTTTGCCAGAGCTTGAAAAAAGAGTGCTTCATTTTAAAAATGACAGCGAAATTCATCTGGAGATGTTAAAAAAAGAATTGATTGGACTGGGGTATGAGAGAAGTGTGCAGGTAGAAGCAGCCGGGCAGTTCTCTATCCGTGGTGGAATCATAGATATATTCCCGCTGACAGAAGAAAATCCATGGCGGATCGAGCTTTGGGGCGATGAAGTTGATTCTCTCCGAAGCTTTGATGTAAAAAGTCAGCGCTCGATAGAAAATCTGGAGGAGATCTCCATTTATCCGGCGCAGGAGTTGGTACTGGATGAAAAGATTTTAAAGCAGGGGATCCGGAATATTAAAAAGGAAGAGGACTCCTCCGTAAAGAATCTTAGGGATGCATTTTTAACAGAAGAAGCCGCCAGATTGCAGCGGGGGACAGAAGAGATCATAGAGCAGCTGGAAGAAACGGGAAATTCTCCTCATGCCGGGAATTTTATTCACTATTTCTATAAAGAAACGGTTTCTTTTTTAGACTATTTTAAAGATTCAGAGACATTGATTTTTTTGGATGAACCCAACCGCCTGCTGGAAAAAGGAAAAGCTGTCTGGGAAGAATTTCAGGAAAGCATGAAGAACCGTCTGGAAAAAGGGTATTTACTGCCGGGTCAGCTAAACCTGTTAAAAGGGTATCCGGAGGTGGTACATCAGCTCAATAAACGAAAGTGCATCTCTGTCTGTACCATTGGACAAAGCCAGACGGACTGGCCGGTAAAGGAAACATTTCATCTGACTACGCAGACTGTAAACCCCTATAATAACAGCTTTGAATTATTAGTAAAAGATTTAAAGCAATGGAAAAGGAAGGGATACCGGGTCGTGCTGCTGTCTGGTTCTCGCACAAGAGCGGCACGATTAGCGGCAGATTTACAGGAAG
>Ga0153983_1000033_pt1 | contig 28623 bp, 24 predicted proteins | sample TSGA067MetaG_FD_104693 | JGI IMG/M metagenome (GOLD analysis project Ga0153983, IMG submission 104693) | Attine ant fungus gardens microbial communities from Georgia, USA - TSGA067 MetaG | ecosystem: Host-associated > Fungi > Mycelium > Unclassified | place: USA: Georgia, Alexander Wildlife... | reverse complement strand
TTGGAGCGCCAGCTTTGTCATGGGAAACTGCGGATGAGCGCAAAGATGTAGTTGGCTGGCTTGGTGATGCGGTTTATACAGGTGATAACAATAAAGTATCCTTTGGGAATGATGATTATATTGCCGATCTGGATGCGGATAATATTGCTCATCGAACTAAAGATGGCGGTACTTTAGTAAGCAATATGAATGCATATTATCAGGATCTTTCGGATGGGAATGTTGATACTCTGCGGACAGAGGAGTTTTTGAAGAATAATTCCTATGAAGATGTAGAAGAGGCTATTTTTGACCGTATATCTTTTAATGATATGAATGAAGATGGTAAAAAAACATTGGAGGATTTAAAAGATAATGAAACCTATAAAGACACCTATAACTTTCTTAAGAAATTGAAGAAACTTCAGGAAAAATAAAATGGGAGGCGGCATGACTAAGAAGAAACGTATTGTTATGATAGGTAGCTCGATGGTTATAGTTATTGTAATAATTGCAGGCGTATTTTATTATTTTACCAGGGAGGTAGGGGTAATGGAGCAAATATATAAAGCAGCAGCAAGAGCGAGAAGCTTTAAAACATTTAATGAGGTGCCCGCCTTGGAAGGGGTTTCGTATGAAGATTTGGCTCAATTTGAAAACTTTGGGGGATTGAGCATTCCTTATAAAAAAGAATATTTGAAAGAAAATTTTAAAGTAGAATTGTTTTTCCCCGCAGAAGGAGATAATATAAAAGTTAAAAGTGTTATAGGAATATCTGATAAAACATCAATACTTATGCATATAACTTATGATCATAAAAACCGGAGCATAATATATGAACCCATCGTTATTTCACATCGTTTAGGTGAAGTTGGGACGGCTGATCATTATTATGGTGCTGAAAATATCAATAAATTCTTAGAAGAATACAGCGTGACGAAGGCAGATATTGCAGAATACCAGGAATACATCTTATATGATGTTGTTATAAAGACATGGGTAGATACTCATGGCGGAAGCTATGAGAAAGCCAGAAAGAACATGGAGGCTTTGAAGCTGATTGACCATACCTATGAATTCTCAGAAGAATAGGATACCGAAAGAGGTCTGCAATTAAGGGAAATACACTATGGTTTATGAAGATACGGAATAGAATCCGCTGGATGACATGAAATAAATATTGTTTATTTGCCTGAGATTTTTTTTATTTCAGCCTTGCAAACCGGCGGTAAGTATGCTAACATCAGTTATATTATTTTAAATGAATCTGAAAATGCAATGAAGGAGACTCTGTTTTTGAAACTTGACAGGAATTTGGCATCACCGACTGAGAGTGCCGATAGAGGGAAGAAAACAATAGGGAACACTCCCAAGCAGACTGACTGAACAGGTAATGTGGCAAATAAGTCACAGGAAGAGTAGGCTAGTACGCGGCACGCGTTACGTGCATAGGAGAGACAGAAATTTTAACGTTTTCAATTTCTGTAACGCGGGTGGTACCGCGGGAATCAGTATATCCCGTCCCGGAATATCGTAATTGATATTCCGGGATTTATTTATTTTCCGGTTATCAATTATTGGTGAAGATTTATTGGAACAAGTGAAAAACGCAGCACCAACATGGAGGAAAATAATTATGGACTTTATTAAAGGAATCAAACAGACAGATACATTAGAATTAACTCAGCTCCTGGAACTCGAAATAGAAAACCAGACAGTAAAAGTAAACGGAATGGTGCATACCATAAGAAATATGGGAAATGTTGCATTTATTATTTTGAGAAAACGGGAAGGCCTGGTACAATGTATTTATGAAGAGGGAATCTCCCAATTCGACCTAAAAGACGTAAAAGAAGGAGCAGCAGTTGAAATCACCGGGGTAGTAACCAATTCGGAAAAAGCGCCGAATGGGATTGAAATTCGGATAAAAGCGCTTTTGATTTTAAGCGAACCGGAAAAGCCGCTCCCTTTGGCTATCTCTAAGTGGAAGCTGAATACCTCACTGGAAGCTAAGTTGAATTACCGTTCTGTTTCTCTGCGGAATATAAGAGAACGGGCGAAATTCAAAATTCAGGAAGGAATTGTCCGGGGATTCAGGGATTTCCTGTATCAACAGGGATTTACGGAGATCCATACGCCGAAAATCGGTGCGAAAGGAGCAGAAGGAGGCTCTAACATCTTTAAGCTGGATTATTTTCATACGCCGGCAGTATTGGCACAGAGTCCACAGCTGTATAAGCAAATGATGGTAGGTGTTTTTGACCGTGTGTTTGAAACAGGGCCGGTATTTAGGGCTGAGAAGCATAATACAAAGCGGCATCTAAATGAATACACCAGTCTGGATTTTGAATTTGGCTATATTCAGGGGTTTGAAGATATTATGGCAATGGAAACAGGATTTTTGCAGTATACGATGGCACTCTTGGAAAAGGAGTATGCCCAAGAACTGCATATTCTGGATATTACTTTGCCGAATGCAGAGCAAATTCCCTCGGTTCGCTTTGACGAGGCAAAAGAACTGGCGGCTGAAAAATATAGCCGGACGATTAAAAATCCGTTTGACTTAGAGCCGGAAGAGGAGCTGTTGATCGGACAGTATTTTAAAGAAGAATATGATTCGGATTTTGTTTTTGTAACACATTATCCCTCTAAGAAAAGACCTTTTTATGCAATGGACGACCCGAAGGATGCAAGATTTACGCTAAGCTTTGATCTACTATTCCGTGGGATGGAGATTACCACAGGGGGGCAGCGCGTCCATGAATATCAAATGCTGGCAGATAAGATGAAGGCAAGGGATATGTCTCAGGAGGGACTAGAGCAATATTTGGATACCTTTCGATATGGAATGCCGCCGCATGGGGGATTGGGTATCGGATTGGAGCGTTTAACCATGAAATTGACCGATGAGGATAATGTCCGTGAAACAACATTATTCCCAAGAGATTTATCCAGACTGGAACCGTAAAATGAAAAGATATATGGGAGTATTCGTAGCAGGAGGAGCGGTATGAAAGTTGGCAATTGTACTTTATGTGGCGGGCGGGTAGTAAATGGAAAATGTACGGAATGCGGGATGATTTATCCGGATACCTCCCGGAATTATAAACTAAATGAAAGTGACCGGGACAGCGAATCTGCCGAAACCGGAGATCGCTCGAAACCAGAATCTCCCAAAAAGCAGCATCAGCAAAAGCAGTACCGGCAAAAAGTAAATTCTCAAAATACGACACCGGGATATGTAGAAAAGAAATCCGGTAAAGGATGTATTATTTCTTTAATAATAATTGCGGTTGCTGTTGTATTTATATTTTTTGCCGGGAGCAGATTTATAATGAATGTGGTCAGCAGTGTCAGAACGTATATGGAAAATACAGATGATTCTTATTCCTCATCAGAAGCGGAGGCAGAGTATGATTATGATCCATATGCCACACTTAAGAAGGAACTGCCGGATACAGGAGAACACTATGAGGAATCCTATACGGCAGGATATTATCAGGTTGGAATTGATCTTCCTGAAGGGAAATACAAAGTGGTGTTAAAAGAAGGATATGGCTATCTTTCGGTTTCCAATTCAAAAAATGGTATTTATCTGTGGGAAACACTGGATGGGAACGGAAATACGGAATATGAAGATGTCCGTTTATTTTCCGGTGCAATAGTAACCATTCAAAGCAGCGCGGTAGTAACCTTTACCACAGAAAATGGGCAAATAGATACAATGGAAACACCAACATCAAATGAACTGACAGAGGAAGTAAAGATTAAAGAAAAAACAGTGACGGCAGGTAAAGACTTTCCGGCAGGGACGTATGATATTCATGGACTGGAAGGACTTGGCATAATTGAATATGTTCTTCCGGAAGGGACAAAAGTAATAGTAAGTGATTTCAGTGTAAAATTAGTACCCAGTGAACGGATGGTAACAGAAGAATACGAAGATTTTTATAATGAGATTCCCTGATTGGAGGACAAATTATGGCACATGAAATAAGCAATGAAACGATTGAATATGTAGGAATTTTAGCAAAATTGGAATTGAGTGAAGAGGAGAAGGAACAGGCGAAAAAAGATATGGGACGCATGCTGGATTATATTGATAAATTAAATGAGCTGGATACCGACGGGGTAGAGCCTATGTCTCATGCATTTCCTGTTCAGAATGTGTTTCGCAAAGACATCGTAGAAAATAAAGATGAGCGGGATAAAATGCTCTCTAATGCACCGGCACGTAAAGATGGGGCGTTTATGGTTCCCAAGACGGTAGAATAAGGAAATGGAGGAAAGACTTTTGAATATACTTGAACTTACTGCGGTGGAGTTAGGAAAAAAAATAAAAGAAAAAGAGATCGCGGTTACGGAAGCCACAAAAGCAGTTCTTGCACAGATTCAGTCTGTGGAGAATTCTCTTCATTGCTATGTGACGGTGGATGAAGAAGGGGCTTTAAAAAGAGCAAAAGAAGTGCAAAAGGGGATTGCTGACGGGACGTTTACCGGTTCTCTTGCAGGCGTACCGGTGGCAATTAAGGATAATATATGTACGGAAGGGCTTTTGACGACCTGCAGTTCTAAGATTTTGGATAATTTTATCCCTCCTTATACTGCAAGTGCAGTGTGTAATCTAAAACAGCAAGGGGCAGTGGTTCTTGGAAAAACCAATATGGATGAGTTTGCGATGGGAAGCACTACGGAAACTTCTGCTTATGGAGTTACGAAAAACCCATGGAATACAGAGCATGTACCGGGTGGCTCCTCCGGCGGCTCCTGTGCTGCTGTTGCAGCCCGTGAGTGCTTTTATGCACTGGGCTCCGATACCGGCGGATCGATACGACAGCCCAGCTCTTTTTGCGGAGTAACCGGGATTAAGCCGACGTATGGAACGATATCCCGGTATGGACTGATCGCTTACGGTTCTTCTCTGGATCAGATTGGGCCGATAGGAAAGGATGTAACGGATTGCGCTGCGATTCTGGAAACGATCGCTTCTTACGATTTCAAAGACAGTACGTCCGTAAAGCGGGAACGTTATGATTTTACCTCTGCTTTAGCAGATGATGTAAAAGGGCTGAAAATCGGGATTCCTGCAGATTATCTGGGAGCCGGACTGGATCCTGAGGTGAAAGAGGCAGTCCTAAAGGCGGCGAAAGTATTAGAAGAAAAAGGTGCCATCGTAGAAGAATTTGATCTGAGTCTGGTAGAATATGCAATTCCGGCATACTATGCCATTGCTTCTGCGGAAGCAAGCTCAAATCTGTCTCGCTTTGACGGTGTTAAATATGGCTACCGCACAAAAGAATATGAAGGTCTTCACAGTATGTATAAAAAAAGCCGCTCCGAAGGTTTTGGCGCAGAAGTAAAGCGGCGTATTATGCTGGGCTCTTTTGTATTAAGCTCCGGGTATTATGATGCTTACTATCTAAAAGCGCTTCGGACGAAGGCACTGATTAAGCAGGCATTTGACAAGGCCTTTTCCAGATATGATGTGATTATCGGACCAACGGCTCCTACGACGGCGCCAAAGCTGGGAGCATCGTTACATGATCCGCTGAAAATGTACCTTGGCGACATTTACACAATTTCTGTAAATCTGGCAGGGCTTCCTGCCATGTCGGTTCCCTGTGGAAAGGATTCCAGGGGTCTGCCTATCGGTTTACAGCTTATCAGTGACTGCTTCCGGGAACATGACATGATCCGTGCCGCATATGCCTTCGAACAGACAGGAACCTATGAAGAACCACAGCTGGCAGTGGAAGGAGGAGCAAAGTTATGAGCGGACAATATGAGACAGTGATAGGACTGGAGGTTCATGTAGAACTGGCAACGAAAACAAAAATATTCTGTGCGTGCCCGACCGAATTCGGAGGTGCGCCCAATACGCATACCTGCCCTGTTTGTACCGGCATGCCGGGTTCTCTTCCGGTGCTGAATAAACAGGTAGTCGAGTATGCGTTGGCAGTAGGCCTTGCAACCAACTGTAAAATCAATCAATATTGTAAATTTGACAGGAAGAATTATTTTTATCCGGATAATCCGCAAAATTACCAGATTTCCCAATTGTACTTGCCCATTTGCCATGATGGGGGAATTGAAATTGAAACAGCAGCTGGCAGGAAATGGGTTGGTATCCATGAAATTCATATGGAAGAGGATGCAGGAAAATTAATCCATGATGACTGGGAGGACTGTTCTCTGGTGGATTTTAACAGGAGCGGAGTGCCGTTGATAGAGATTGTCTCTGAACCGGATATGAGAAGTGCCGAAGAAGTGATGGCATATCTTGAAAAGCTTCGTTTGATTATTCAATATCTGGGAGCTTCGGACTGCAAGCTTCAGGAAGGATCAATGCGGGCGGACGTGAATCTGTCTGTACGAAAGGCAGGAGCGAAAGAATTCGGTACAAGAACAGAAATGAAAAACCTAAACTCTTTTAAAGCCATAGCCCGTGCTATTGAAGGAGAAAAAATACGGCAGATCGAGCTTTTAGAGGAAGGGAAAGCAGTAATCCAGGAAACACGGAAATGGGATGACAACAAGGAAGCTTCTTTTGCGATGCGATCTAAAGAAGATGCTAAAGATTACCGTTATTTTCCGGATCCTGATTTAGTTCCGCTTGTGATCAGTGATGAATGGATGCAGAGTGTAAAAGAAAGCCAGCCGGAATTACGTACCGAAAAACTGGAGCGTTATAAAAAAGAATTTGATATCCCCGTGTATGATGCGGAAATCATAACCGGCTCTAAGAGACTGTCAGATCTTTTTGAAGAGACAACCGCCATTGTGCATAAGCCGAAAAAAGTATCCAACTGGCTGATGGTAGAAACACTGCGCTTATTAAAAGAAAAGAATATGGAACCGGAAGATATTGTATTCTCTCCGGAAAATCTCGCAAAACTGATTGAACTGGTAGAGGCAGGTACGATTAATAATACGGTGGCAAAAGAAGTATTTGAAGAAGTATTTGCTAAAAATGCAGATCCTGAAAAGTACGTGGAAAAACACGGATTAAAAACAGTCAATGATGAAGGCGCTTTGAGGAGTACGATTGAAAAGATTATTGCGGATAACCCGAAATCGGTGGAGGACTACCATAATGGGAAAGAAAAAGCAATCGGATTTCTGGTAGGGCAGACGATGAAAGCCATGAAAGGGAAAGCAAATCCGGGAATGGTAAATCAGATGTTGAAGGAGTTATTATAAAGCGTAAATTTGGGACGGGGCGCTTTTAAAAGCGCCCCGTCCCAAATTTACAAATTTATTTTCTACCACTTAATGTTAATGACCGGTTTGATAAGATCTTTTGGTTTATCTTTCATAAGCATTAAAGCAGGTTCTATATTTTCAAAACCTTCAAAATGATGGGTAATTAATTTGCTGGTATCCAGCCTGCCCGTTTGCAGGAGTGAAACCAGTTTTTCCATTCTTCGTCTTCCGCCTGGCATCAGACCGCCCTTGATGGTTTTGTGCCCCATGCCGCAGCCCCATTCTAAACGGGGGATTTTAATGTAATCACCTTCGCCCAAGTAATTTACATTACCGATGATGCCGCCTGGTTTTAGCATTTTTATGGCAGTATCAAAGGTATCCACATCGCCGCCGGCGACAATCACTTTGTCTACCCCTGTACCATTCGTCATGTCCATAATCTGCTCTAAAATATCACCTTCTCTGTAGTTGATGATATGAGTTGCGCCGTATTCTTTTGCTGCTTCAATACAGTTTGGTCTGGAGCCTACGGCATATACAAAGGACGCTCCCCGAAGAACTGCCCCTGCCACGCACATGAGACCCACAGGACCGATACCGATGACACATACGGTCTCTCCATATTGCACATCTGCTAACTCGGCACCATGTAAGCCTGTGGGAACCATATCACTTAGCATTGCGGCATCAGCAGGTTTTACACCTTCCGGTAAATGGGCAAGATTTCCGTCTGCATCATTTACATGGATAAATTCACCGAAGACACCATCTTTAATGTTGGAAAATTTCCATCCGGCCAGCATGCCGCCGGAATGCATGGCAAAGCCCCCTTGCGCTTCGATAGAGCTCCAGTCGGGAGTGATGGCCGGGATAATGACTCGATCCCCGGGCTTAAAATCTTTAACCTGTGCACCTGTTTCCACAACTTCCCCGACCCCTTCATGACCTAAGATCATATCATGCCGATCGCCGACAGCACCTTCCCATACGGTATGAACATCTGATGTACAGGGAGCAAGAGCAAGGGGGCGTAAAATCGCATCCCGTTCTCCACAGTTAGGTTTTTCTTTATCAATCCAGCCTGTTTTTCCGATACCGAGCATAGCAAATCCGCGCATTGTGATACCTCCTTATCTTGTTGAAAATTTAATAACGGATAACATTTTATCTTCTACTTTTTATTGTCTTCGAAACAGAATAAAATATACGTGAGAAAATTGATTATTATGCGGACAAGAACATCATGATAATTAAACGACAGCACAATCTGCCGGAATTGACAAGTTTGCCATAGGTAACTATAATACAGATAGATAAGAATAATGATTCCACACAAAAGCAAGAGGTGAAAAGGCATGAGTTTAAAAGATGCAAAAGTCGGAGGCATATATCAGGTTGTGGGAATGCAGGCGGAAAAAAAAACGATGCGAAGATTGGAAGCATTGGGAATACTAGAAGGAACCCGGATGGAAGTATTGAATCGAAAAAGAAATGGTACGGCAATTATTAAAGTGCGGGGGACCCGGTGGGCTTTTGGCAGTGACATTGCGGCCGGCATTAAAGTGGAGGAATATGCAGTATGAAGGCTAGCAGGGATAATACTATAAGTGTTGGGTTTGTAGGGAATCCCAATTGCGGAAAAACTACTTTATTTAATGCATATACGGGTGCAAATCTGAAAGTTGCAAACTGGCCCGGTGTTACGGTAGAAAAAAAGACAGGGGAGACCTATTATAAGGGACAGAAAATAAAGCTTGTTGACCTTCCGGGCATTTACAGTCTGACTTCTTATTCGATGGAAGAAAAGATTACCCGTAAAGAGATTCTGGATGATGAAATTGATGTTATTGTAAATATAGTAGATGCTTCTTCTATGGAGCGGAATCTCTACCTGACACTTCAGCTGCTGGAGATAGGCAAACCGGTAGTATTAGCTTTGAATATGATGGACATTGTAGAAGAGCGGGGAATGGAGCTGGATCTTCACCGTTTGCCGGAAATGCTTGGAAATATTCCGATAGTGCCGGTATCCGCCAGAAAAAAGGCAGGGCTTGAGGTTCTTATGCATGCAGTTAAGCATCACTATGAAGAACAAGGGTCAGTTTTTTTGCTGCCATATAGCCCGGAAGTGGAAGAAAAGATACGACAGGTAGAGGAGATGCTTTATAAAAAGAGGAGTGAAGAAACGAATCTGCGCTGGATTGCCCTTAAAATTCTGGAAAATGATGAGGAAACTTTGCAGGAATTTCCAATTGACAGCAACAGTATTTTGGACAAGGATTATGAGAAAATGATTATCAACCAGAAATATGATTACATAGAAGAAATTATCGAAGAAACACTTTTTAATAAGGAGCAAAAGGAAGCATTTACAGATCGGGTAGACAGGGTTCTTACCCATAGACTTTGGGGAGTACCGATATTTATCGGAATTATGGCGCTGGTATTTTTTCTTACATTTACCGTAGGAGATGCTTTAAAGGGTATTTTTGAATCCGGAATGGAGATGTTATTTGCCGGAGTAACGGATATTTTGGTAAATTTCCATATTTCCGAATGGCTGATTTCTTTGATTGTAGATGGAATTATGGCAGGGGTGGGCGGCATCCTTACCTTCTTACCGAATATCGCAATTTTGTTTCTGGCGTTGGCAATCTTGGAAGATAGTGGATATATGGCCCGTGTTGCTTATGTGATGGACAGCATCATGGATAAAGTGGGATTATCGGGAAAAGCGTTTCTCCCTATGGTACTGGGATTTGGCTGTACGGTACCGGCGGTAATGGCGACCCGTACGCTGGCAAATGAAAAAGAAAAGAAGAGAACCATTTTATTAACCCACTTTATGTCCTGCTCTGCCAGACTGCCGATTTATGTCTTATTTGCATCGATGTTCTTTGGCAGATATGCTATGGCAGCAGCTTTTTCACTCTATATACTGGGTCTTTTGACAGCTATTTTGATAGCTCTTGTGAGCAGCAAATTTTCAAAAGAAATGAGTAAGACAGCCTTACTCATCGAACTGCCGGAATATAAAATGCCGAATGTCAGAACTATTTTGCTCTACGTGTGGGATAAAGTTAAAGATTATTTGACAAAAGCGGGAACTACTATTCTTATTGCTTCCGTTATTATATGGTTTGTTTTAAATTTTAATATGCAGGGAATGGTAAATGACATAACAAAAAGCTTTGGGGCGGAAGTAGGAAAATGGCTGGTTCCGGTGCTGGCTCCGGCAGGATTAGGGCTATGGCAGGTAGGTGTTGCTTTGATTGCCGGACTGTCCGCAAAAGAAGTGGTTATTTCCAGCTTTTCCGTACTGTATGGAATTAATAATATTAATTCATCCGGAGGCATGTCCCAGTTCTCACAAATCCTGGCAGGCAGTGGATTCGGTCCGGTCAATGCATATGCTTTGATGGTGTTTTGCCTTTTATATACGCCATGTATTGCTGCATTAGCGACAATTCGACGGGAGACGAGATCCACGCGATGGACATTGATGCTGGTAGTTTTTCAGTTGGTGCTGGCTTATGCGGTGGCCGTACTGGTGTATCAGATAGGGAGCTTACTAATATGAAAATACTGCTTTCGGCAGTAAATGCCAAATACATTCATTCAAATCCGGCAGTTTATTCTCTAAAGGCCTATGCAGGAGAATATGGAGATAACTTCCAGTTGGAAATTGCAGAATATACGATTAATCAACAAAAGGATGAGATATTGGGCGATCTCTTCTTGAGGCGGCCGGATGTCCTTTGCTTTTCTTGCTATATATGGAATATTTCCTATGTAAAAGAGCTCATTGGAGATATAAGCAAAGTACTTCCTGATACGATTATCTGGGTCGGCGGGCCGGAGGTTTCTTATCATGCACTGGAATTCTTAGAAGAATGTTCTCAGGTAACAGGGGTTATGGTGGGAGAAGGAGAAGCGACATTTCCGGATGTAGCAAGACATTATCAGGATAATAAACCGGATCTGGCGAATATCTCCGGTATTGTATATACAGAGGAAAAAGAGGGAGAGCGGATTTTGCGGCAAAATCCACCCAGAGAGCGGCTGAAACTAAGTGCAATTCCTTTTGCCTATGAAACACTGCAGGATTTCCGATCCAGGATCATCTATTATGAAAGCAGCCGGGGCTGTCCTTTTTCCTGCAGTTACTGCTTATCCTCGGTCGATAAAAAATTACGGTTTCGGGATTTGGAACTGGTGAAAAAAGAACTGCGGTTTTTTATCGATCATCAAGTTCCCCAGGTAAAATTTGTAGACCGAACCTTTAATTGTGATCATAACCGCACGATCAGCATTTGGGATTATATCCGGGAACAGGACAATGGGATTACGAATTTTCATTTTGAGGTGGCGGCGGATTTATTTACGGAAGAGGAACTGGATCTCATAGGCACTATGCGCCCCGGCTTAATCCAGCTGGAAATTGGGGTACAGTCTACCAATCCGAAAACTCTTTCGGCAATCCGCAGGCAGATGGATTTTGAAAAAGTATCTCAGGCAGTACACCGGATAGGGGAAGGGAAAAATGTGCATCAGCATCTGGATTTGATTGCAGGTCTGCCTTATGAAGATTATGAGAGCTTTGGCAGGTCTTTTAATGAGGTATATACACTGAAACCGAATCAATTGCAATTAGGTTTTTTGAAGATTTTAAAAGGTTCCTATATGCAGGAAATGGTGAACGAATACCAATGTAGTTATCAATGCAGGGAGCCATATGAAGTATTGAAAACAAAGTGGTTGTCTTATGAGGATATCCTGCGCTTGAAAGGGATTTGCGAAATGGTGGAGATCTATTATAACAGTGGACAGTATTCCAGAACGCTGCCGGTGATAGAAAAAATTTTTCCTACGCCCTTTGCTTTCTATGAGGCGATGGCAGCCTTCTATAAAGAGCGCGGATATTTTGCAATTTCCCATTCCAGGCTCCGCCGTTATGAGATATTACTGGAGTTTTTAGAGCTTTACAAGAAAGAGGAGTTAGAGTACTATAAAGAAATGCTGGTGCTGGATTTATACCTTCGGGAAAATGTAAAAAGCCGGCCATCCTGGGCAAAGGATATGAGTGTTTATCGAGAGTATATTCATGATTTTTACAGGACAGAAGAGAAAGCACCCCGGTATTTGACAGAATATACAGGGTATCAGGCACGCCAGTTAAGCAAGATGACACATGTGGAAGTATTTCAGTACCCGGTACTGCAGCAGGGCAGAGGCGAGTCATATGTCTTGTTTGACTATAAAAAACGAGATCCATTAACCCATAATGCAGATGTATATATAATTAAATGAAACTTCATCGATTTCTGAACAATTAGTAAAATGTGAAGGAAGTTCTGGAAAAGAAGAGGAAAATGAGGTAGAATAGAAATTGTAAATGCGGACAAAGGACGAGATTCAGGAAGCTCTTTTTTAAGGGGTTCCTGATTATCTGTTGGAGACATAAGATGACAAAGAGAACAAAAGAAATTTTGGATTTATTAGATAAAAAATATACGAGAGACTACAAATGCTATCTAAATCATGAAAATCCGGGTCAACTGCTGATAGCAACAATGCTAAGTGCCCAGTGTACAGATGCAAGAGTCAATATTGTTACCAAAGATCTTTTCAAAAAATATCCCGATATGAACGCTTTTGCTAATGCGGATCTAAAGGAATTGGAACAGGATATTAAAACAACAGGATTTTATCATAATAAAGCAAAAAATATTCTCGGATGTGCAAAGATGTTAGTAGAAAAATATGACGGCGAGGTGCCTAGAGATCTGGATGATCTGGTGAAGCTTCCGGGTGTCGGCAGGAAAACCGCCAATGTTATTCGGGGGAATATATTCAACGATCCCAGCATTGTAGTAGACACTCATGTGAAACGGATTTCCAAACGTCTGGGATTTACGAAGGAAGAGGATCCTGTTAAGGTTGAATTTGAACTGATGAAGGTACTGCCTAAAGACCATTGGATTCTCTACAATATTCAGATCATTACATTTGGAAGAGAGATTTGTTTTGCCCGAAACCCCAAGTGCAGTGAATGCTTTTTGACAGACTATTGTACCGAACACAAAGCCGGGAAAAAGAAAAGCGGTAAACACGTATGAAGCGATATGTAACTCTGGACTTAGAAACAACCGGATTAAGACCGGGGAATGACCGGATTCTGGAAATCGGTGCAATCAAAGTAGAAGATGGGAAAATCATGGATTCCTATGAGACCTTTGTGGATCCTGAAATGGAGATTCCATCCAGGATTACTGCGATTACCGGTATTACGCAGGCGATGGCAGAAGGGCAAACCAAAAAAGAAACAGCGGTGCGGCAGCTGTTGGAATTTTGTGAAGAACTGCCCCTTCTTGGACATAACCTTATATTTGACTACAGCTTTGTAAAACATAATGCAGTCAGTATGGGTCTTGCTTTTGAAAAAGAAGGAATGGATACATTAAAAATTGCCAGAGAAGTACTTCCTGATTTGGAAAGCAGAAGCCTGCAGTATCTGCGCAAATATTTTCAGATCCGGCAGGAAAAAGAACACCGCGCCCTTGGTGATGCAAATTCCACTTACCTGCTCTATGAAAAGCTGCTGGGAAGATTTGGAGACAGTCATCCAAATGCATTTAAGTGCCGCCCGCTGATCTGTCAGGTGAAAAGGAAAAGCCCTGCTACAGCGGCTCAAAGAAGATATTTATTTGATTTAACAAAATATCATAAAATAAAGCTTGATGTGGGAATTGACAGCCTGTCAAAAAATGAAGCGTCCAAAATGATAGATGGGATTTTATCGTCCTATGGCAGAATAATGAGGTGAAGGTATGATGAATTTTAATAACCAAAAAACAAAACGTATTATCGCAGGAATCATTGCCGGAGGTTTAGTACTGGCTATGGTTGTACCCGTAATACTATCTTATCTGATTTAATCTAAGTGCCTAAGACCTGGAGGGAACTATGAAAATAGGTAAATTGCCGGAGCCGGAGCTCATACGTTCGGTGTTAAAGGAAGTAGAACATAGAAGAAAAGAAGTGCTGGTAGGTCCTGCTGTCGGGCAGGATTGTTCAGTTATTGAGGTGGCACCTGATGAGGTAGTGGTGCTCTCTTCAGATCCAATTACCGGTACGGTAAAGGATATCGGAAGCCATAGTGTGCATATCACAGCAAATGATTTAGCCGCCTCAGGGGCGGATCCCATAGGAGTGATGGTCACGATTATGCTTCCCGAATACGTAGAAGAAAAAGAACTGAAGTCTATTATGCGGGGAGTAGAAAAAGCCTGCAGGGACTTGCATATGGAAGTATTGGGCGGACACACGGAGATTACCGATGTTGTAAGACAGCCCTTGATTTCCCTTACGGGAGTGGGGAAAATAAAAAAAGAAGAGGTGCTGGTTACCGCATCGGTAAAACCGGGACAGGATCTGGTAATTACAAAATGGATCGGCCTGGAAGCAACTACAATCATAGCAAAGGAAAAAGAAGAAGAGCTGCTGGGAAGATTTACCCGGGATATTGTAGAAACGGCAAAAAGCTTTGACCGGTATTTATCCGTTCTTCCGGAAGCCCGGATAGCTAAGCAGCAGGGAGTCAGCGCAATGCATGATATTACAGAAGGCGGAGTTTTCGGGGCCCTTTGGGAATTAGGAAGCGGAGCCGGTGTAGGATTGGATATCGATTTAAAATCAATACCTGTCCGCCAGGAGACAATTGAAATATGTGAGATGTATGGATTAAACCCATATATAATCATGTCCAGCGGATCCATGCTGATTGCTGCTGACAATGGATACAATCTGGTTCGGCAGTTAGACCGGGAAGGAATTCATGCCGCGGTGGTTGGGAAGGCGACAGCAGGAAACGACCGCATTTTACGAAACGGAGAGGAACGAAGATATCTGGATAAACCTCAGACGGACGAATTATATAAAATCTATCAGAGGGAAAAATAATATGACGAGGTTAAATATTGTACTTTTGGAACCGGAGATTCCTGCAAATACCGGAAATATTGGAAGGACATGCGCAGCTACGGGAACCAGACTGCATTTGATCGAACCGCTGGGATTTCGCCTGAGCGAAAAGGCAATTAAGCGTGCGGGGATGGATTATTGGAAAGACGTGGATGTAACTACGTACATTAATTATGAAGAGTTTCTGGAAAAGAACCCAAACGCCAGGATCTATATGGCTACCACGAAAGCAGTACAGACCTATACGGATATTCAGTATGAAGAGGATTGTTATCTCATGTTTGGCAAAGAAAGCGGCGGAATTCCGGAGGATATTTTGTCAGAAAACTGGGAGAGAGCAGTCCGCATCCCTATGCTTAAAGGAATACGCTCTCTGAATCTGGGGAATTCAGCAGCCATTCTCTTATATGAAGCTTTGCGGCAGCATGGGTTTCAATGGGAATAAATTTATTTTGCCTTATTCAGGGTAAAAATAAATTCTGTTCCGACCCCTTCCGTACTGATCACATTGATATACTGATGATGGGCACTGACAATCTCTTTTACAATCGATAATCCAAGTCCCGTCCCTTTCCGATCCTTCCCTCTGGAAGGATCGGTTTTATAGAATCGGTCCCAGATTTTTGAGAGACTGGATTTGGGGATGCCGGTCCCTGTATCTTTTACAGAAATAAATACCGTATCATGTTTTTCGGTAGTTTCAATTGTAATATCAGAATCTTTCGTACTGAATTTAATGGCATTATCAATCAGATTATACAGCACCTGCTGAATCTTACTCATATCTGCCGATACGTATAAGGTCTGGGCAGTCATCAGCAATTCAATGGATATCTTTTTCTCACGGCAGACACCCTCGAATGTGGCCGCAGTATCTTTTATCACACTGTTAATATCAAAGGTAGTGATATCCAACATTCTTCTTCCTTTTGTATCCATGTCATTTAGTGTAAGCAGACTGTTCGTCAGCTTGTTCAAACGTTCAATCTCAAATACCATAATTTTCAAATATTTTTCCTGCATTTGGGGTGGAATGGTACCATCTAATATAGCTTCGGCATACCCTTTGATGGAAGTCAGAGGAGAACGAAAATCATGGGATACATTTGCGATAAATTTACGCTGATATTCCCCGGTTTTATTCAGTTCATCAGACATATAATTCAAAGAGGCAGCCAGATATCCAATCTCATCATCAGTAGTAAGAGGGATATTGTATTTCAGATTCCCTGATGCAAACGCATCGGTACCGGCAATTATTTTTTTTAATGGCCGATAGACCATAAAAATAAAAAATAGTAGTATTATAGAAGTCAGAGCAAACAAAATCAGAAAGACAAGGTAAACCTGACCTAAAATTTCTTCCCGCTGTGAATAAATCTGTTCCATGGATAAGTGAATGGCAACATACCCTTTGGTAGAGAAATTTAAGGAGATGGGAGCCATTACACTTAATTTATCAATCGCAAAGTACTTATAAAAAGTACCGATCTGATAGTAGGTCTTGCCAAAAGAGCCGGGATCAAAGTTTTCAACCTTAGATATGACAGTTTCATCGGGATCGAAATCCTGACTGGTATCCAGAAGAATTTCCCCCTGGGTATTGATCAGCCATATCTGGGAATTTTGATATTCACTTAAAGCAGATAGATTATCATAGAATTCTTCCAAAGAAGAATACTGGGTGTAATATTTTGCGGCCTGGCTATGGGCGATTGTATTCGCTTCTTTGTAAAGAGAAGTGCTTAGCTGTTCGATCAGCTGTTTTTCAATCAGTGTAGAGCCCAGGGTGGAAATGATAAAAAATCCCAGAAATCCCAGAATCAAATATACCCCCAGAAGCCTGATATAAAGGGTGTTTTTCATTATCTTACCTCAAACTTATAACCAATTCCCCATACGGTACTGATCGACCAGGAATGATGATCTTTAATCTTTTCCCGCAGGCGCTTAATATGTACGTCCACCGTTCGTGTATCACCGATATATTCATATCCCCAGATGTGATCTAACAGCTGCTCCCGGGTAAATACCTGGTTGGGAGATGCGGCCAAAAAATATAGAAGCTCCAGTTCCTTGGGGGGCATATCAATTATCTCTCCGTTATAAATCACGGAATAATTGGTTAGATTAATCACTAAATCATCATATTCCACACACTTTCCGGATGCCTTTTTAGGAGTTTCCGGTTCTGCCTGGAAACGGCGAAGCACGGCTTTGACACGGGCGACTAACTCCTTTGAATCAAAGGGTTTGATAACATAATCATCAGCTCCCAGCTCCAGCCCCAATACCTTATCGAAAATTTCTCCTTTTGCCGAGAGCATAATAACAGGAACATTGGATTTGTGACGTATCTCACGGCAGACCTGGTAACCGTCCATCCCGGGAAGCATCAGGTCTAACAAAATCAGATTGGGGGAAAACGAATCAAAGGCCTGCAAAGCTTCCTCCCCGTCGTTGACTATCATTGTATCAAAGCATTCTTTGGTTAAATATAAAGAGATCAATTCTGCAATATTATTATCATCATCTACAATCAGTATCTTTTGTTTTGCCATGACAGATTCCTCCTGTTATCATTATTTAAAGGTAACAATCGTTACACCGGCATCACCTTCGCCGAATTCAGCCAGATGGTAGTTTTCCACATATTTTAAGCGCTTCAGATAATTATGCACGCCTTTTCGCAGAGCGCCGGTTCCTTTTCCATGGATAATCCGGACACTGTTTAGGTGGGAAAGATAAGCATCATCCAGATATTTATCCAGTTCTGCAATTGCCTCATCTACGGTTTTTCCTAAGAGATTGATTTCAGTTTTTACAGAAGCAGATTTGGACATTTTTATCTTTCCGGTTCCGGTTCGGTGAAGGGCAGAGCCGGCGGCCACCGGTTCTGCAATCAGCCGCAGATCTGACAGATGTACCTGTGAGCGCAGGATACCCATCTGGACAAACAGCATCCCTTTTGAATTGGGAAGAGAACTTACCGTGCCATTTACATTCATACTAAGAACTTTAACAGCGTCTCCAATGGAAATATCTTTGGCAGTCAGATTGGATTTTTCTGCAGGTGACGGCTGCTTTAATCCCATATTCTTTTCCATGTCTGACATCTTGCTGCGCAGATTTCCTCTTTCCCGTTCTAAATCCTTAGCTGATAAATTTTCTTTTCCTGCTTTGTTGAAAATTTTCATTGTCTGATCGGCATACTCTTTGGCATCCCGAAGAATTTTATGGGCTTCTTCTCTGGCATCATCAATGATCTTCTCTTTACGCAGATCTAATTTTTCATATTTCTCCTTTAGTCTGGAGTTTAATGCAGAAACCTCTTGTTTATAACGTTCAATTTCCAGACGTTCCTGCTCGATGGTAACCCGGTTTTGCTCCAGATGGGTTAATATATCCTCAAAGGATTCTTCCTTTTGTCCAATTTGCTCTTTTGCTTTTTCAATAATGAATTCGGGCAGCCCTAATTTGGAGGATATTGCAAAGGCATTGCTCTTTCCCGGGATACCGATCAAAAGCCGATAGGTGGGACGCAGAGTCTCCACATCAAATTCACAAGAGGCATTTTCCACTCCGGGTGTAGAAAGAGCGAAAATTTTCAGCTCACTGTAATGAGTCGTTGCCATAGTTCTTGTGCCTTGCTGATGCAGATAGGACAATATCGCAATTGCCAGAGCTGCCCCCTCTGTTGGATCCGTTCCGGCGCCCAATTCATCAAGCAGCACCAAAGAATCCTTATTGGCATACTGCAGGATAGAGACGATATTTGTCATATGAGAAGAGAAGGTACTCAGACTCTGCTCAATACTCTGCTCATCACCAATATCGGCATATACTTCTTTAAATACACAAAGGTAAGAATGATCAAATGCAGGGATATGAAGACCGGACTGCCCCATTAATGTCAGCAGGCCTGCAGTTTTTAAAGATACGGTTTTACCTCCGGTATTAGGCCCGGTTACAATCAGCAGATCAAATTCTTTACCGAGGCGGATGTCAATTGGCACCACGGACTGTTTATCAATGAGTGGATGTCTGGCTTGTTTTATATAAAAATATCCTTCGGTATTGAAAACAGGAAGGCTGGCATTTTGTAACCTGGCCAGAGAAGCTCTTGCAAAAATAAAATCTAATTCCGCCAACAGATGCAGATTATCGGAAATAAGATCCATATCGGAAGCTGCCAGTTCGCTTAATTGTGCCAGTATCCTTTCTATTTCAGCCTGCTCCTTTAATTCGAATTCCCGGATCTCATTATTCAGCTTTACAACCGACATAGGCTCTACAAATAAAGTAGAACCAGTGGAAGACTGATCGTGTATCATACCGGGAATCTGCCCTTTATATTCTGCTTTAACCGGAATACAGTAGCGTCCGTTTCGCATGGTAATTACCGGATCCTGCAGCCAGGTTCTGGCACTGCCGCCGACAAAGCTGTTGAGCTGACTGTGAATTTTATCATTGGTATTTTTAATCATTCTTCGGATATGTCTTAAATCAGGACTTGCGTCATCGTTTATCTCTTCCTCGGAAATAATACAGCGGCGAATTTCATGGGAGAGAGGAGACAGGGGTGCAAGTAAATCAAATCTGTCATCCAGAGAATCACGCCGGACATCGTCATCTTCTCTTCGGGCATACGATTTCGCCCGGGCTGCATTTTCCAAAAGACTGCAGATAGAAAGAAGTTCGCCGATTCCCAGAGTACCACCCACCTCCAGCCGTTTCAGAGAACTTCTGACGTCTTTTACACCGCTAAAAGACAACAGTCCTTTCCGGCAGATGCGGCTAAGTGCATCTTGTGTCTCCTGCTGCATCTGCCGGATGATGTCGATATCATCGCTGGGAACAAGAGACTGACATAAATGCTTTCCCATAAAAGAAGCTGCCTGATCGGTTAACTGGTCAATAATTTTATTATATTCTAAAGTGTTCAATACTTTGCTATTCATAAAATCTATTTTACGCTATTTTAAGCGAAAAGAAAAGATAAAAAAAATAGACTCTTTATTCATAAATTATTCATATTTTTTTGCTAAAATACCATATATTATGTACATTCTTACCCATTGATAATTTGTAGAGCGCTGGAAAGACACTAAGAAATATCTAAGGGAGACCGGGTTATGGATGAAAATGAAAAGAAAGACTCATTCGAAAATTCAAGTGATGAGCATGCGGCAGAAAATCCCGATGCAGAAGATTATAGTTTTATCACAGAGGTTATAAAGAAAAAGCCAATAGACAAACGCAAGATCTTGTTTCAGGTGGGGTGTATTGCAGGCGCAGCCATACTGTTTGGAGTGATTGCCGCAATTACTTTTGTAAAAGTTCTGCCTTCGGCGCAGGATCAGTTCGGCACAGAGAATGATTCATCGAAAATCGATTTGCCATCAGAAGCAGAACCAGAGAATGATACGGAAACAGAAATCACAGATGCAGAAGAATCCCCTCCTCAGACAACGGAGGAGACTACTGCGTCAGACGCTGCGCAGGCAGCAGGGATCACGTTAGAGGGCTATAAAAACTTATATGCGGATATGCTGGGAGTAGCTGAAGAAGTTAAGAAGTCCATGGTAACGGTAATTGGTATTACCAGTGTGACGGATTGGTTTAATAATACGAATGAAAGTAAAGTGCAGCTATCCGGTTTACTGATGGCAGAGGCAAATAATGGCCAGGATTTAATAATATTAACAGAGTACCGTGTTGTCAAGGATGTGGAGCGCATACAGGTTACTTTTTTTGATGGCCAGACGGCCAATGCCACGTTCCAGAAATCAGATCCTGTTACCGGTCTGGCAATCATAAAAGTTGCTGTTTCAGAAATAGCAAAAGAGACATATGAGCAGATTGCAGTTGCTAATCGCGGAAGTTTTTATTCTATCAAGCAAGGTGAACCTATTATTGCAATCGGAGGTCCGATGGGGTATAGTGATTCTGTAGCTTATGGAGTAGTGACCTCTTCAACAAATAAAATATCGGTTATTGATAACGAATATAATTTGCTGGTAACAGATATATTAGGAAGCGGCGAAGGGCATGGTATTCTGGTTAATCTAAATGGTGAAGTCATCGGTGTGATTGCACAATCTTACAGTTCCGGAAGTAACAGCAATATTGTTACGGGATTGCCGATCTCCCAGATTACGGATATGATTGAAATTCTGTCAAATAACGGAACGATCATTCATGCAGGAATCACCGGGCAGGATATTACGGCTGATATTTCTACAATGACAGGAATTCCCATAGGTATCTGGGTGGAGACAGTTGCAGAGGATTCTCCGACCATGCAGGCAGGCATTCAAAGCACGGATGTGATTGTGAGTATCAATGATGAGGCAGTTGAAACCATTCTGGAATATCATAATGAACTGACGAAGCATAATTCCGGGGACACCATCCGAATCAAGGTAATGCGTCAGGGAGCAGAGGGGTATGTGGAACGGGAATTTGAGGTAACTTTAGGAGCATTATAGGAAGGCAAGGAGAGCATGAAATTTATAAATGAAATGCGTGAGGGAGAAAAGGCAGCCGGCATCTATCTGTGCAAGCATAAGCAGGCGGCTGTTACCAAGAATGGGAAATCTTATGAAAACGTTATTTTGCAGGATAAAACAGGTACTTTGGATGCAAAGATATGGGAACCGAATTCCCTGGGAATTGATGATTTTGAGGTTCTGGATTATATTGATGTGATCGGAGACATTACCAGTTTTCAAGGATCCCTTCAAGTAAGCATCAAGCGTGTCAGAAAAGCAAAAGAAGGAGAGTATGATCCGGGAAATTACCTGCCTGTCAGTGAAAAAAATGTAGAAAACATGTATCAGGAGATTTTAGAATATATTCAAAGTATAAAAAATCCATACCTGCAGAAGCTGCTGAAAATATACTATGTGGAAGACAATGAATTCATCAAAGCATTCAAAAATCATTCGGCAGCTAAAACCGTACATCATGGGTTTGTGGGAGGACTGTTGGAACATACATTAAGCCTGACTAAGTTATGTGAGTATTATACAAAAAGCTATTCAATTTTAAACAGAGACTTGCTGCTTACGGCAGCAATCTTTCATGATATAGGGAAAACGAAAGAATTGTCTGCATTTCCGGCTAACGATTATACGGATGAAGGACAGCTTCTGGGACATATTGTTATGGGTGCGGAAATGATCCATGATGGTGCAAAAAAGATACCGGATTTTCCGGAAACATTAGAAAATGAATTAAAACACTGTATTTTGGCCCACCACGGAGAACTGGAATATGGCTCACCAAAAAAACCGGCGCTAGCAGAGGCGGTTGCGCTGAGCCTGGCAGATAATACGGATGCTAAGATGCAGACACTGACAGAACTATTTGCTGCGGCAAAGCGTCCCAATGAGTGGTTGGGATATAACCGTCTATTTGAATCCAATATTCGTAAAACGGATTGTTAGAGTTTCTATGATTTATAAAAAGAATGATATAGTAACAGTTACAATTGAAGATATGAGCCATAACGGAGAAGGAATCGGAAAAGCGGACGGATATCCTTTGTTTATTAGACATACCATAATCGGAGACAAGGCAGAAGTTAAGATTATGAAGGCTAAAAAACAGTACGGATATGCCCGTTTGATGAAGATTATCACTCCATCTCCCCACCGGGTAGAACCCAGATGTCCATATGCAGGATCTTGCGGCGGATGCCAGATCCAAGAGATGTCCTACGAGGAACAGCTTCGCTACAAGGAGCATAAGGTGAGAAACAATATGTCCCGGATCGGAGGATTTGCAGAAATTCCTATCGAACGGGTGATAGGAATGGAGAATCCCTGGCAGTACCGAAACAAAGCCCAGTTTCCCATTGGCATAGACACAGATGGGAAAATCGTAGCCGGATTTTATGCCGGCCGCACCCACAGCATTATTGATAATCAAAAATGTTATCTGGGTGTTTCGGTGAATGAACGCATTTTAGAAAAAGTGATTTCCTACATGGAAGCAAATAAAGTGGATGCCTACGACGAACAGACCGGTAAGGGGTTGGTACGGCATGTACTGATTCGCTATGGATTTTTTACAAACGAGATTATGGTGTGTCTGGTGATCAATGGAGAGTTTCTGCCGCAATCAGACTATTTGATAAATAGTTTGCGGGAACTGGAAGGCATGACCAGCATTTCTGTCAACATTAATAGGAAGAGAACCAATGTGATCCTGGGAGAAACTATAAAACTGCTCTGGGGACATCCATATATTACCGATTCTATTGGAGAGATTCAATATCAGATCTCCCCATTATCATTTTATCAGGTAAATCCGGTACAGACAGAAAAATTGTATGAATGTGCACTTTCTTATGCGGGACTGACCGGTAAGGAAATCGTGTGGGATCTGTATTGCGGAATTGGCACTATTTCCCTGTATATGGCGCAGGAAGCGAAAGCTGTGTATGGAGTAGAGATCGTGCCGCAGGCAGTGGAAGACGCGAAGAACAATGCCGGAATAAACGGAATTACCAATGCAGAATTTTATGCGGGTAAGGCGGAAGAGATATTGCCGGAGAAATATGAGCAGGATGGCATTAGTGCGGATGTGATCGTTGTTGACCCGCCGAGAAAGGGCTGTGATGAGGTTCTACTGGATACGATGGTGCGGATGCAGCCGGAGCGGATCGTCTATGTGAGCTGCGACTCGGCTACCTTGGCAAGAGATGCCAAATGGCTGTGTGAGCGGGGGTATGAGGTGGAGAGGATGAGTGTTGTGGATCAATTTCCGATGACAGTGCACGTGGAGACGTGTGTCCTCTTGTCACGCAGAGATATCAACACTGTAAAAATCACCATGGAAGTGAAGCAGGAAGATAAGGTTAATAAGAAGCCAACCTATAGCCGCATCAAAGAGTATATCTCAGAAACCTATAATATGAAAGTGCATACGGCTAATATAGCACAAGTAAAGCGAGAACTAGGCTTTGATACGAAAAAGGCATATAACAGAAATGCAGAGGAAGTATCAACACGTCCATGTTCACAAGAAAAAGTTGACGTGATTAAAAAAGCATTTAAACATTTTGGTATGATTAACGATTTATAATCTGCTTATTAAATAAAAAGTTAGCAAAACAGATGGGAAACTAAATTAATTTACCGATAAAGGCAGATTAGTGAGGGAAACCAGTGTTTATAAGGCTTTGGGGATTAAAAGCAGGTATCGTAATTTATCGCAAATTATCATAGGTTATTATATTGATTTGGGTAAAATGTCTTACCCAACTACTGGATGAAAAGTTTGCTTGTTACTTAATAACTAAGGTGAAAATGGTATGAACTGGAATGGAGTATATTGCAGAAGTGCAGTGTACTCCGTTTTTAAAGCTAATATTTAGGTCTGCTTTTCTATCAGGGATTTTAGTGAGACATGTATATTCTGCCATACAGAGACACCAACACTGTAAAAACCAAGATGAAAGTGAAACAGGGAGTGGTTAATAGAAAGACAAATAGTTTAGTATACCGGCCATGTTCAGAGGGAAATTAGCACCAACCGTTAGAAGGGTGATGCTGATTCTGTAGTTATGGCTTTAGCCTGTTGAGTTCGCAAAGCGTGCAAAACAATAATCCACTTACTTTACGTGGCGTCAATTAATATTATGTCGACATATGGAAATCGATGGTATATAATCTAAACAGAGAGCTTAGAGCGATGCGAAAGAGAGAATTATATGTACGAGTTTACTACGTCAGAAAGAACGGTTGGAATTGCAGCGGAATATGAAACAAAGGCATTACTATACTTAATGAGTTATAGGAAAGATAGTGCAGACATAGATACTTTTATCATAGATTGCTTTAATGATGTAACAGGCAGTGATAATGATTTGCGTAAATTATGGGATGTTCAGTCTAAAGGAGATAAAAACTTATCACCTAAATTAATTGGAAAATATCTTGTAACACTGTTTCAAAATTTCGTATCAAATATTGATTTTGAACACTATATCTTGCTTGTCCGAGATATTCACAAAGATTATCTTCACAAAGAGAAAGTGGCGTTTGGATTCGATAATTTTGATGATGACCGTCAAACGAGAATAAAGAATGGTTTAAAACAAGAATATGAAAGAAGAAATAAAAAAGCGGCAGATGATATAGCGGTAGATTATTTTCTGACCAAAGTAATGTTCTACTGTGCAAAAGATAAAAAGCAAGAATTTGTAAAGAAAATTATTAAATTTAAATCAAAGATACATTTTCAAGATACACTTTTGGAAGCAATTTTCGATGAGATTAGAAATGAACAAGCAAAATTAAAAACCATTGATGTTTTCGGGAAGAAAATAAGTGATCCACAAGAGGTACTGGCTTATAAAAAACATTTGAGCCGAACGAATATAGAGACATTAGTTGTAAATAGATTTATAGGAATGGAATTATTTAATGATAATACTGTTCCATTTGAATTTATGGATATTATTAGAGGACTTGATAAAGAAGATGTTAAAGATATTATTCAGGACTGCAATGCGGATATAGGCAGAACGCTATTTAATAAAAATAATGGTTACGCCTTTTGGTATCTGCTAGAAGAAATTCTAACAATGGTTAAGAAAAATCCTCATTTGGATGCACAACAGATATATGCGATTAAGCCTTTGAGAATACCATACACAATGAATGAAATGAGTGTAAAGTATCTTATTTCGTTAATCATAGGGGGACTGTAATATGATAATAAACAAGGTGGGTTTTGGAAATGGAATAGATTCTTATATTGAAGATAGATTTGAAAATACTGTAAATGTTATTTACAGTGACGATAATAATAAGGGGAAGACGTTGGTTTTTCAAGCGATTATGTTTGCCTTGGGAAACGAACCGATTTTCCCCAGTGGTTTTTTCTATAGGGAATATTATTACTATATAAATTTTGAACATAATGGGAGGTACGAAATTGTACGAAAGGGGGATTCTTTTGCTGTTTTAAAAAATGAAGAATTATCTTTGTTTGATAACGTTACCGAATTTAAATACTTTTTTAATAAGAACATTTACAAATTACCGATAATAACGAAGGACAAGAAAGAACATTTGGTTGACTTATTCCTTTTTTATCAAATCTTTTTTGTTGGTCAGGATAAAAGAAACCCATCAAATTTGATTCAAAAAGGGCGATATAATAAAGATGAATTTATTGATATGTTATGTTCTTTAAATGGCTATCCTATAACAAATATCAATGAAAAAAGTGAAGAGTTAGAGGGAGAGATTAAAAAATTAAAAGAAGAAATTAATACACTAAAAAAGTTAGGACAATTTTTTGATGAGAACCCCAATTTAGCAGGATATGTAAATAAATCTAAGGACTTTGAAAAGCATGTTGAAGCCACTCAAAAGTTGAAAATTTTAAATGAGGAGATAACAGAATATAAGAAAAAAAGGTCAAGAGAGATTAATCGAAAAACGAGACTAGAGTTTTTATTGAATGAACTTAATTCTCTAAACAGGACGTTAAAACAAGGGAGAATAATTTGCTCGAAATGTGGAAGTGATGTGATTCTATATACGAATAGTGATATTAAATTTGAGGTAAGCAACGATATAGTTAGAAAACAAGTAAAGTCTGCTATTAATTCCCAGATTCAGCAAAAACAAGAAGTCATAGGAGAGTTGTCACGAGGACTTAATAAAGTCCAGAGCGACTTAACAAATTTTCTTCAAGATATGCCAGAAGAAATTAGGAAGATTTTGCTTTACTCCGATGAACTGATTCAGAATAATGAATTAGATGAAAAATTGCATGAAGCAATGCTAAAATTGGAAGAACTTAAGCAAGAAAAAAAGAATCTGGAGGATAGCGAAGGGAAAGCAAAGCAGAAAAGAATAGAGATGACAAAAGAAATTGTTTCTAAAATGAATTATTATTATAAATTAGTAGACCCTAGAGGACAACTACATTTTAATAAAATATTCACAGTCAATAATATTACGTTTTCAGGAAGTCAGGAGCAAGAATACTATTTTTGTAGAGTATTAGCCTTAAGTGATTACTTCGCGCATGATTTTCCAATTGTTATTGATTCTTTTAGGGATGGTGAGTTATCAACTAGAAAAGAAGAGGTAATGATAGAATGTTATAAAAAAGCAAATAAGCAAATATTACTTTCAGCGACATTAAAAGAAGAAGAATATAGTGCTACTAAATATTCCGATATAGAAGGAATAAATGCAATAGATTATAGTGAATTTCAAGATAGTAAACTTCTTCAAGAGGAATATAATATAAGATTTGCAAAACTGATAGGAAAGTTAGGGATTACATTTTAATAAAAGGCAAGAAGATGTAGAAAGTAGATATGTTTCAGTAGGCAATTATAGTATTTTAGTATGGGATGCCAACATATTTTATATTAAGGAACTCCGTCTAAAATTTTCATCTTTTGGCATAAATGCAAGTTTACATCTCTTTGTAAGGTTGACTAAACAGCTTCTGCCATATACAATATATTTGGGACGTTTGAATTTGTTGTAGAATGGATTCTGAAATCTTTATAAAATAGGGGCTGATGATTCCGAGAAGATATATAACTTGAGAGGGGGATTCATACATGGGATTTGTGTATTTTATTATGATGATTGTTATTAGCTGGGTGATATATAATTTGGCGAGTATTTTGAGGTTAGACTCGGAAGCTGGTAGATTACTTGGGAGTATAATAATATCTTCAATTATTGCATTTGGTATACTCCCTAAACTATCCTGGAGGATTGATAAAAAGAGGCGGCAAATAAAAAGTCTTAATCAATTGGATTCGAATGAAAGAATAAAAGAAATACTTGATATTATTAATTCTAAGTCAGAAGTCACGGTTGTCATTAGTGACCGCAATATTAAAGTTGATAATAAGGAGTTCTCTTTTTATTTTATGCCTAATGGCAAGAATGATACAATACAACAGCACGCAATTCGTGATTGGCTATACGAACATATGAATAGAAAGTCAGAGCATTCTTGTACAACTATAACAGATTATTTGCCTGGAACTGGCATGATAACTGGTGTAAGTGAAAACATGGGTGGTGGATATTCTGTCTCTTATGATGGTAATACTCCGATTTCACATTGTGTCATCGTACCAAATGAGATTTACAATCAGATTGAAGCAAGTAGAAGAAGGACACGGTAAGAATTAAGGACAAGAGGGGAAGACAGCCTAAAGAGCCCTGCGGGGCAATTGCCGGCGGTCTCTTTTTTGCAGTATGCTTCATTTTTAATTAATTTGGATAAAAAAAAGAGGACTGCATTTCAGTCCTAAAATTCTATGTATAAATATCTACTGTTTTTGCCAACCTAAAATGACTCGAAAATGATTTGCTTGATTGTCCTTGGATTGCTCTGTATAATGTCATTATTACACAGAAAGGAAAAACCCCAAGGAACTCATCTTTAGCAGGATCA
>Ga0153983_1000030_pt1 | contig 29659 bp, 30 predicted proteins | sample TSGA067MetaG_FD_104693 | JGI IMG/M metagenome (GOLD analysis project Ga0153983, IMG submission 104693) | Attine ant fungus gardens microbial communities from Georgia, USA - TSGA067 MetaG | ecosystem: Host-associated > Fungi > Mycelium > Unclassified | place: USA: Georgia, Alexander Wildlife... | reverse complement strand
TTATACTGAAGAAGATCTGCCGAATTATGCTCCGTATTGGAAAATTACGGCGTACAAACAGTAGATGGTATTATCGTGGAAGGCGATTCTAATCACTATATCTCTAATTATCCGTATTATCTGGTACCAAACATTGAAAGTCATGACATTACCGATGAGATGATTTCGAACAGCAGTTATGTATTAATGCCTGAGGCCCAGGGAATTCAGATATTAGATTCTTATCGGGATACCATTACCATTACCAGCCTTCTGACAACTTCCGATTCTGCTTATTCTAAAGTAGATATAGCAAATATGCAGACCTATGAAAAAGAAGCGGGAGATATTGACGGCCCCTTTAATCTGGCAGCAGCAATTACTGAAACTGTAGATGATATAGAGACGAAAATCGTCTATACTACGGCACAAAGCTTATTTGACGAAAGTATGGATGAAGCAGTTTCCGGAGGGAATTCAGAATTTATTATAAGTGCGCTAAGCTGGATGGCAGAACATGAGGTTACCATTTCTATCCCATCGAAAAGCCTGGAAACAGAATATCTTACATTAACATCAGCCAGTGTGAATTTCTGGAGTTTATTTACGATCTTTGTATTGCCGGCGGGTATTTTACTGTGTGGAGGTTTGATCTGGTTCAGAAGGAGAAAGTTATAATGAAAAACCGTAAAAGAAGCAGACATTTGTTAATTGGCTTTATCATATTATTTCTGCTGCTCTGCCTTTATTTCATTCTTCAAAAAACAAATTCCGAAAATGAAGATGCAGCAGAAGAAGAGACGATTTCTCTGACGGATATTTCTGCAAATACTATTTCCTCTTTTTCGTTCATAAGCGCAGGCAGTACACTCTCCTTTGTTAAGGAAGAAGAAACCTGGTATTACGAAGAAGACAGGGATTTCCCGGTTCTGCAGGATACGGCAGCCACCATGGCATCTGCATTTGAAACAGTGGAAGCAACACGAAAGTTGGAGGATGTAAAAAGTTTAGAAGAATATGGTCTTGCAGATCCTGGTAATGTAATCACTGTTACGGATTCAGACGGGATGACGATGGCTTTTTATATTGGGAATCAAAATGCTACTACCGGAGATTATTATGCGTATATTGATGATCCTTCCGTTGTTTATATGATTACCGAAAGTTTTCCAACAGCATTTGCTTATGGATTGTATGATTTGGCAGATGCCGACGAATTTCCAACAATCAGTGCCTCTTCCATTACGCATCTGGCAGTGGCACAATCAGACAATACCTTTGAATTAACAGCCACGGAGGAATATGCAGGTTCCTCCTGGGCTGTGTCTGATAATGAGCAGGAACAGACGGCGGCAAACGATTCTCTGGTTAGTGAGTTATTAACCTCAATTGAAAGTTTGGCATTCTCATCCACAGTGGATTACAGCAGTGATTCTTTGCAGGATTATGGACTGGACAATCCAACGGCTATGATTACCATAGATTATGCGGAAACTTCAGAAGAAAGCAGTGACGATAGTGATTCAGCGGAAAGCGAGACAATAACGGTTCAAAAGCAGCTTGAATTGTCTATTGGAAATCAGGATGAAGAAGGTAACTATTATGTAATAACCGGTGAAAGCAATCAGGTGCATACTATGACCGCTGACTCTCTCGCATCACTGCTTGGGGTAGAGACGAACGCATATCTCAATTTGTATATGAGCTACGTACCACTGGAAGACTTACAGGAACTGATCGTTACTTATGAGGGTAATGCCTATAGGCTGCGCGCTCAGATAACGGAAGAGACAGACGACGATGGTGGCGCTGCTGCTTCAACTGCGTATTATCTGGATGATCAGGAAGTGGCTAGTGATGCTTTTACAACCTTTTATTCTGCGGCCTACTTGCTAAGCGCTGAGAGTATCTCGCCCGAACCAGTAGAGACCAACGAAGCGCCAGCTATTTCTTTACAATTTACTAAAACGGACGGAACGCAGGTTACTGTAGATTATACTCCGTATGATTCCAGTTACTATATCGGTAAAAACAGTGATGGTGACTATGGAATGGTAAATAAGATGAATGTAAAAAATCTGATAGAGAAGTTTGAAGCGATACTGAATTGATAGGTTAGGACGGTACACTTTTTGAAAGTATACCGTCCTGCTCCTAAAGGGAAATTCATTACCAAATAGTAATTATAGTATAAGAGCATCCAGACTTCGTGTTGAATTCAAGAATCCTTCTATTATTGAGTAATGTTGAAACAGGAAGATTATCGCAAATTATTGCAATCTCTTTTTCATTATATTTTATTTTAGCAAGCTTACCTGCCTCTGAATGTATTATTCCACTAACTAGTATACCATCCTTCCATTCCATATCTACCACAAATCCATTATGCGCTCTTAGTCCTTTCACTCTGCCATTTTTCCATGCTTTAGGCAAAGCCGGAAGTAAGTGTATTTCATTCAGGTGACTTTGTAATAACATCATACCTATACCTGATACAGCGCCAAAATTACCATCGATTTGGAATACATTTGTCTCATTTACATTAAGACCAAGCGGTGGATGAAGATCAAATAAATTGCTAGCAGACAAATTTGTGAATAGATACTTTAGATAGTAAAGTGCTTTTTCACCATCGTGAAGACGTGCATAAAAATTAATAAGCCAGGCACAACTCCATCCAGTATGGCCACTCCCATATTTTGTCCTGCGTTCTAAAAGGTTTTTACAAGCATCTACTAATTGGGGCGTATCATATTCATTAATTAAATCAGAAGGGAAAAAGGCATATAATCCCGAAAAATGTCTATGACCAGGTTCCGCCTCCTCGAAATCTTCTATCCATTCCTTTAAGTGACCATATTTTCCTATTTGAAAATCAGGTAATTTATCATATGCATCCCTTATCGTATCTGCAAAATCAGGATCGTTATTGAAGTCTTTATTTATTTTTATAATATTCAGAAACAATTCTTTTATAAGCCCTAAATCCATGGTAGAAGAATAACTGACCGCACATTCTTCTTTATCTTTAGTGTAAAAAGAATTTTCCGGAGAGGTTGATGGGCAACTGTGGAGATATCCATCTTTTCCTTCCATCATCCAAGCCAATAAAAATTCAGCAGCTCCCTTCATAATTGGATAAGCTTCTGTCAACAGAAAGTCATTATCCATAGTATATTTATAATGCATATACATATGAGATGTAAGCCAGACACCTCCCATAGGCCAATAACTATGTTTTGGATGTACTGCAACTGGGGTGGATAACCTCCAAAGATCCGTATTATGACTTGCAGCCCAACCATCACAACAATAACTATCTCTTGCAGTGCTCTTACCACTAATACTCAAATCACGTATCAAATCAAATAGCGGTTCGTTACATTCCAGAAGATTCCCTATGCCTGTCATCCAATAATTCATTTCTAAATTTATATTAATTGTGTAATTACAACTAAAATCTGCTCTTGGTGATTCATTCCATATTCCCTGTAAATTAGCCGGTTCTGAACCTTTTCTTGAAGAGGCAATCATTAAATATCTTCCGTATTGAAAATACAAGGCACAAAGACCAGGGTCTTCAAATCCTTTTTTTAGTCTCTTCAAACGTTGATCCATAGATATGGATTGGATCTCGTCATCATCCAGCTCAAATTCTATACGTTCAAATAAACGGTTCCAATCTTTAATATGTGCTTTTTGTAAATATTCATAGGATTTGATCATGCTGCAGTTTATTTTATCAATACTCTTATTCTTTAATACATTAAAATCTTTGATTAATTCTTTAGCATATCCCTGATATCCGGAATATGCAGTGAGGTAAACAATAATTTCGCTGGCCTCCATTACTTCCACCTTAGAACCATATGCATACATTTTCCCATCTGTAGCATCTATTTGAATTGCTCCGCCTAGTCGAAGTCCGGGGTGCTCTTTGGCATAAATAATAGGTTCACTGGTATCTATGTAGTTGGGTTCTACATGGCTTGGCGCTTCTACTTCAAATAGAATCCTGGATTTTAAGTCTGTTTCTACACTATATTTTAAGGATGTATGGAATGTAAAATCAATATGAAGAAACTTCTCCTTTTCACTTTGGATGCGAAGTATAAGAATATCATTCACATAAGAAGAAAATACCTCACTCTTAATTTCATTGTTATTCACCTTGAATTCTGTAATCACACTTCCCCGTTCCATATTCAGAAACCTACGATAATCACTTATATTTTGGGAACCATAATATGTGTAATTGAAATCTCCTACAGGCATATAAGATTCTGTATAGCTAACCAACATCTCATTCTCAATAATTTTTTCTGCATCTACATATTTTTGTTCCATGATCATTTCTTTTACTTGATTCATTCGCTTATTTGAAATGATATTTTTCTTCAACTCTCCGGTTCCTGACCAAAAAGTGTCCCTGTTCAATGAAATTTTCTCTTTTGGAAATCCACCGTAGACCATTCCACCTAAACTGCCGTTGCCTACAGGCAACGCTTCTACAAAGCTATTTGCAGGTTTATCAAACCAAAAACCTGTATTTTCCATTTTAGATCCTCCTAACCTTTTACAGCACCAGCCGTCATACCTGCAATAATATACTTCTGGGCAAATACATATAAAATGATAACCGGAATAGAAACAATAATCATATCTGCACATACCAGATTCCAGCTTCTTTGGTACTGTCCGTAGAAATTATAGACAGATAAAGGCAATGTCCATTTACTGGAGGAGTTTAGTAGATAGATAGGATATTGAAAATCATTCCATACCCACATAAAGGTTAATATGCCGGTAGTTGCAGTTACTGGCTTTAATAATGGAAAAACTACTCTCATAAACATTCCAAAACCCTTTGTCCCATCAATTACTGCCGCTTCATCTAATTCTCTTGGAAGTCCCTTAATAAAACTAGAAAAAAGCATAGTTGAAAAAGGAAGATATAATGCTATGTATACAAACACCATAGAAGTTCTTGTGCCATATATACCGATTATTTTTAATAACTGAATGGTTGGTAATGCCGCAAAAGGAGCTATGATTCCGAAAGTCATAAATTTAGAAATCAACCTACATATTTTTGTGTTTCTCCTTACTAGAATAAAACTGAAGGCAGAAGCAAGCAAAAGAATTAATATTACAGAAAGTCCTGTAATGTATACACTATTCCAAAAACCATTCCCTATCCGCCCTTGTTCCCAAACTTTTGTATAATTTTCCACTATATTCCATACGTTAGGCAAACTGATATTTAAATAACCAGCTTCTCCCTTTGTTTTAAAAGAAGTTATAATAACCATTAACAGCGGATAAATTACAATAATACTAAAGAACCATAATATTATTTCGCAAATGAAATCTATTCTTTTTGTTTTTCTCCTCATTCTATATATTCCCACCTTTCACTGTATTTCTGATAAACAATTGCTGCCGCTACCAGTATAATGGTGAATATGAGATTAATTGCTACCGATTGAGAATATCGTCCGGCTGACATTTCATTCATAATCAATGTCCCAAATGTTTCCGTATCATGACCCGGTCCACCTCCCGTCATAACATATACCAAATCAAACATCTTTAAACCATAAATCAGACTAAATAAAATGTTTACATTTACTGACGGCATGATAAGTGGTAATGTTATGTTTTTAAATAATTGCCAGCCTGATGCTCCATCAACTTTAGCAGCTTCTAAATATTCTGCCGGGACTGATTGCAGTCCCGCCAGTGTGATCACGATAGCATATCCTAGATTTCTCCACAGCTCCGCTAAAGAGATTACAAAAACTGCGGACCAACGATATCCCAGCCATTGCTTAGCAAGACCTGATAAGCCAATCGTATTTAATAAAGAGTTAATTGTTCCATTTCTTCCTTCAAATAATGCATTAAAAATCAAACCTACTACTAATGCAGAGAAAATAGCAGGTATAAAGTAGACTGTTCGCAGCGCATTCCTTGTTTTTAATTTTCGGTTTAATATAACTGCAAATACAAATCCAAGAACGGTAACAATTACTGTTTTTGCGATTGCAAAAATGAGAGTATTTACAAATGCAATAGGAACCGTTCTGTTTTTGAAAATTTCAATAAAATTCTCTATGCCGACAAAGGAAATATCCTGAATATAGGAGCTCCAGTCCGTAAAAGCATATCCATATCCAATGGTAGATGGCAATACGAAAAATATTCCAAAAACCAACAGTGGAAGAATCAGCATATAACTAGGATATATTTTTTTTCTGTCCATAATTTATACCCGTTAGAATCCTTCAACTTGTTGTGATGAAGCCGTCTTAATTCTGTCTTCATCCATTAATTTGAGACATTCTTCAACCGTAATATTTCCAATTAATAATTCCTGTATAGACTTTGCACCTTCTACTTGCGTAAAACCTATGATTTCTTGATAGGCTATGGAATTATTACCTATTTCTTCAAATAATTGCTCTATTTCCTCGTATTGAGGTGTTGTTTCAATCGTATTTTGACCTTTGAAGACCGGTGCGGTTTTAATTCCTTCAAAACCTATATTGTAATTACCCGGATCTGCCATAAAGTTAATAAATTCTATCGCTGCTTCAACGTTATCTCCATTTTTGTTTGCCAGCATTAAACTACAATTTGGGCCCTCAAATGTTCCATTTTCAGTGGTCCCCATAAAGGCCGGCATCATGCCAAAATCATCTGCAGTATATTCATAAGATTCACTATCATAGTCTGTATAGAGCCATGTGTCCCATACAAACATCATTGCTGCTTCGCCTGTGCCTATAACTTCACTGGCATAATCCCACGTATCAGTTGCGTACATTTCACCTAAATATCCATTCTCAGCCATCTTTTTATAAAATTCACACATATCTGTTAATTCTGGGATTTCTGCATATGTGGTTTGGTTGGAATTTAATTGATTTAGTAGCTCTGTATCTGCAAAAACTGGATCAAGTGCATATTGGTACAAGATTGGCCACTGATCTTTTACCGCCATATAAACAGGCTGCACATCATTGTCTAGCAATGTTTGACATACTTCATAAAACTCATCCTGAGTTGTCGGTACATCGATTCCTGATTCATCGAATATTTTTTTGTTATAGACACAGCCTGATATTGAAGCTTCCCAATAAGGAAGTCCGTATATTATTCCATCACGTTTTGTCTGGGATAGTACCATATCTTCAATATCAGATACCCATTCTGCATCTGAGAAATCGACAAAATTCTCTTGCGGATTAAAAGCATCTAACCCATATCCTCCAAAATGCATAAATAAATCCGGAATATCACCTGTTTGAAACTTAGTAAGCGCAACATTTTCAAAATTGTCTTGATCTATTCCGACAATATCCAGCGTGCTTCCTGTCTCTTCTTCATACAAATCAAAAATTGTTTGCATATAAGGTTTTTCTATATCCTCTGCATTTCCGTATAATGTTAATGTAATCTCAGCATTACTTGAACTGCTGTTCGAATCATTACTGGAATCAGAAGGTGTTTCCTTGGTGCTTTCTGAATTATCCCCTGAACCACTGCAACCAGTTACTGTGGCAATTACAAGAATTAAGGATATTATTAATGATAATACTGTTCTTTTTTTCATTTCCTGCCTCCTTTTAAACATTCAATTTTGGTTACGGTTTTATTATATCCACAATGCTTTTTATATAAAATAGACAAAAGTAATTTTCTGTATGGAGAAAATACACATGTTACTATTTGCCATCTCTTCCATCTTGCAAGTGACTACTGTCCTTGGTATAATTTGAACATGTTTATTATAGGAGGAGCATATGTTTAAAAAATTATCATACCAATATAAATTGTTTATTGCTTTTCTAGTTATTATAATTCCGATTATCATTGCTTCCGGTATGTTTTTTTATCGTTATAATTCAAAGCTTATCCGCAACAACGTGGAGGATACCAGTATCAAAACTCTTGATTTATATAAAGCAAGAGTTGAAAGCCGCTTACAGGAGATGGATAAAACACTGAAAACATTACATGCCTCCGAGTCTTTCAGAGAGATTGCTTATCACATTCCGGAAGAATCGGCTAATTATTTTGATTTAAATCCAAGCTTATCCTTTGATTTCAAAAAAATATTTTTATCAGCATTAGCAACCGATGAAACTCTCAGTTCTATTCGCTATGTAAGTATCAATTATGATTATGTTAGTGGACAAACAAATTCCATTGCAGGCAAAGAGCACACATTAACAAAGCAGCAATTATCCAATCATGCATTTTATGAAGATATTTTTACAAATCCCGATCACCATATATTTTCTCTTCCTCATGAAGATCCTTTTTCGGCTTCCTCTATTCCTGTTATTTCTGTCATAAGACCCATTCGGGATAATTTTCAAACCTATGGTTTCCTTGAATATAGTACAAGCATGGATTCTATAACAGATATTCTGGGTCTGGAAAATACTGATGAATCATACTCTTTTGCAGTTTTAGATGAAACGAATACCGTTTTATTAAACATTTCTCAGGACTCGGCAGATTTTCCTGATATCTATGAAGATATCGGATTATCAGATGCAGATGGTTTCTACTATTTAGATCCTAACACTTTGGTATGCTATTCTCAGTCTACATTAACCGGATGGACATTTGTATTACAGGAAAATACTTCTAAATACTCAGCTGGCATTAAAGACTTAACACGTTTGATTATTATGACATATGCGGCAGCGGTCATTATCCTGCTAATATTTTTATTTATTTTAGCAAGTAATTTAGCGAAGCCCCTTCGCATCTTAAAAAAGAAGCTATCCAATATCGACATTAATAAGGAAATTGATTTTAACAGCCATGAAACAAACAATGAGATTGTTCTTTTAACAAAGGCAATTGAAGACAGTATTAATAAAATCAGATATCAAAAAATTCAGATTACTGAAGAAAGAAACCGCACAATGAAAGCTCATATGAATTCTATGGAAGCTCAAATAAATCCTCACTTTTTAAATAATACTTTAGCCGTTATAAGTGCCTGCAGTATGGAAAGCGGAAATACAAAAGTACCCAAAATGTGTGCCGAACTAGGCGATTTATTACGGTACTCCATACATTACAATAATAAACCAGTCACTTTAGAAAATGAAATATCAAATATAAAAAGCTTTTTATATATCATGAAGACCAGATATGAAGATATGTTAGAATATACCTGGGATTTAGACGAGTCTTTGTTTGAAATAGAAGTTCCTAAATTAATATTACAGCCTCTTGTAGAAAACTGTTTCGTCCATGGTTTCCAAGAAACTTCCCCTCCGTGGAAACTACATATTCGTTCTTTTCGCAAAGAGAATAGATGGTTTGTGGCAATATCCAATAATGGTTCGCCATTCCCCGAAACAGTAATCCGGTATTTGGAAATACAATTTGAAAATTACAAAAAATATTTTAATAACACTTCCCGTTCATCTGATTTAGAGAAAAAAGGGCTTGGTCTTGAAAACACAATTATGAGACTGGCGATCTTTTATCAGGGCAAAGAGTATTTTAAAGTCTTGCCACACAATCAATTAACAACTATAGAAATAGGAGGTCCCTTATGAATAAAACAAGGATAATTATTGTGGAAGATGAACCAGCTATACTTAGAAGTATCAAGGCAACTATCAACCGGTTTCCTGATAAATATCAAGTTGCAGCTACGGCTTATAACGGTCAGGAGGCTTTGGAAGCAGTAAAAAATCATCATCCGCAAATTGTAATTACTGATATAAAAATGCCCCTTGTAGATGGTCTTGAGCTAATAGAAGAGGTCAAAAACTTTGATTCCAATATAAAATTTATTATATTAAGCGGGTATGCTGATTTTGAATATGCTCGAACGGCCCTTACTTTAGGGGTCGATAATTATTTGTTAAAACCGTTAGATTATGATAAAATCGAACCCATTCTAAATAAAATAACGCACAATTTACAATCAGAATTTAGAACAAAAACAGAAATGTACATATTAGACCATGTTAAGAAAAAAATAGTTAAGAATAACAGAGAAAATCCTTTGGGAAAATACGATTTATATCTAATTTTCTCCTATTTGGGATGCATCAATGACAATATTTATTATCAATACAATGAGACAGACAAAATTATTTCCAATCTTAATTTGAAATTCTTATCTGTAATAGAAGCGTGCCATAATATTACAATTATCCCATTTAGGGGGAACTACTATAACGAGTTAATCTACGCTGTACTATTTAAAAAAGATACTTATGTTCCTATTATTGAAATAGCAAAAACAATTCAAAATCACATTCAGGTGCCGGATATCTTCATTAATTATATTATTTCTGAAAAAAATAAGGAAGGGAGTAAATTAGCCCAAACTATACAAGACTGCTATTTTATCACTGCTTATAATCTGCCTTTTGCTCAAAATGAAATAATAAGATATTGTAAAAAAGAATCTAACGAAACGGTTATCACCGTTTTACCCGAATCTAAGCAATGCATTGATCAACTAAACCCTTATAGTAAAAATTCTAATATTACTGAACAAATTGATTTTCTGATCGATATTTGGGAGAACAAAAAAGTCTCTCAATTTCAAATTCAAACTGATTTAGATTATTTAATCGTAAATGCACTAAAGATGAGTGCCGGATATGAACAACATCCCCCTACTGCAATAGATATTATAACTACAGCAAATTCATTCCCCACATTAAAAGAAACTATTCTGTTAGAATTAGAAAACATCTACTATAAGAAAATTGATATTGCTCCTTCGAATGATAAACAAGATCTGGCAAAAAAAGTAAAAGACTATATTGATACTAATTTTACACAAGTTATTACTTATAAAACATTCTACGAAATATTCGGATACAATGAGAAATATATCACTTTATTATTTAAAGAAAGATATCATATTTCTCCCAGTAAATATATTGTAAAATTGAGAATTGGAAGCGCTAAGAAAATTCTTGAACAAAATCCTTCCATACTTTTAAAAGAAGTAGCCAAATCCGTAGGATATTCGGATGCCCTATACTTCAGCCGTGTATTTAAAAATTGGGAGGGGATTTCACCCTCTGCATATATAAAATCACTATCAAGATAATGCAATCGTATTTAAAGAAACGGCTGCTCAATAGGAAACTACTATACCTTGTTTTTAAGATATAGCAGTTTCTCCTATTTTTTCTTATCGGTATTATTTGGTTATCACTCCACTCATATCCCACAAATCTCTCCAACTGTCAGCTCCAGGCCATAAGAAAACCTGTCCTTTGATAAGGCGGTTGTTTCGTTCCAGTGTCCGAATTACCTTCATCTCCTCCGCTGTCAGCGGATCCTCGATAACGCACTTTAGATTATTTAAATACTTATCCTTATGTATCGAAAAAGGAATCGGTGTCTGACCTCTTTGAACGGCCCACTTAATACAGACAAGAGCTGGATGCACCTTATGTGCATTGGCAATCTCTACAAGCTGAGGCATGGCTATATCCGTGAAATCATCCGGGAATATATCTCTATCAGGTCTTTTGGGCGACCCGATAGGAGAAAACCCAATAGGTTCAATCTGATGTGCTTTTAGATATGTAAATAATTCCTCCTGCTGGAAAGTTGGATGCAATTCAGCTTCACACGCAGCCGGTTGAATATTACACAATGGCAAAACTGCTTCTAATTTTGGGATGGTCATATTTGACATACCAATATGTTTCACTAACCCCATTTTTACAAGCCTTTCGCACTGTCTCCAGGTTTTCATGAATTCTTCCACACAAAACGGTTTGGAATCCGGATTTCTGGAATTCCCATCACAGCCTGGTGCATGATAGTTAGGAAAAGGCCAGTGGACAAAATATAAATCAATACTATCAAGTTTTAAGTCTTTTAAACTTTTTGCACAGGAAAGTAATACATCACCTTGTCCATGCATATCATTCCATACCTTACTTGTGATAAACAGATCTTCTCTTACTATTTCCTTTTTTTGAAATACCCGTTCTAACACTTTTCCAATCGAATCTTCATTACCATATACGGCAGCACAATCGATCAACCGATATCCAATTTCTATCGCACCTTCAACGGCTTTTGAAACCTCCTCCGCTGAATATCTGTCAGATCCAAAGGTTCCCATGCCGATAGCCGGCATCTTTGTACCATCATAGAGAGTTCTCTTTGGTACTAAATCAGAGTCAATCATTCACAACTCCTTTCTGTATCATAATATTTGCATACAGAGCTTTTTCTCCAGTGGCAATAACAGCATATGCGGTCTTTGCTTCTTCATAAAAAGCGAATCGCTCAACAGTTCCTATGGCTTCTTTCCCTCGTTCTTCATAGTGCGATATAATCTCTTTGTATGTATCCCAAATAGGAGTTTCTGCCGGATCCCCCGGCATAGCCTCCATTAAATTCACCGGCTTATCTACATAACCGTCTAAAGGAAACAGTTGTAAGATTGCATCCAGCAGTTCAGGCACACCATGTCCGTCACAGCGTATAACGATCGCATTTTTCCCAATCGATTCTGCCGGAAAGTTGCCGTCTGCGATTATAAGCCGGTCACTATGTCCCATTTCACACAATACTTTTAACAGCTCCGGTGATAAAATCGATGGTATTCCTTTTAGCATTTCTGCAATCCTCCCTTTATTTATACAAAGGTCCGTAATTCTGGCACGCTCTGTAATCCGCTCCTTCTTTATCCATTCCAAATGCATTCCAGGCTGCCGGACGGAAGATTTGTTCTTCCGGTACGTTGTGCATGCAAACAGGAATCCGAAGCATAGAGCACATGGTAATCAAATCCGCTCCAATATGTCCATAGCTAATGGCTCCGTGATTGGCACCCCAATTATTCATTACGTCGTAAGCACTTGTAAAGGCTCCCGCCCCTGCTGTTCTCGGTGCAAACCATGTGCATGGCCATGTATAATCCGTTCTCTTCCACAAGATATCCGATACTTTCTCAGGTAATTTTACTGTCCATCCCTCCGCAATCTGCAAAACCGGTCCTAACCCTTTTACTAAATTCAGCCGGATCATCGTGCAGGGCATTTCTGCTTCTGTTAAAAACCGGGAAGAATATCCGCCTCCTCTAAAATACCCGTTATCTGCGGCATTCCAGGTTGTTGCATTTAAAATAGCGTCCTGATCCTCTGCGGTTATCTCATACCACGGTTTTATAAGAGAATTGCTATTCTCATCTGTTGCCTGTCCATTGGCATCCAGGCAGGCAGCTCCGGAATTAATCAAATGAATGAATCCACCTGCTTCTTTTGCTGCTCCTTCTATCTCATATCCGGTTGCTTTTTTTACCGCTTCAGGACTCCAATATGTACGAACATCTGCAAATATTTGTGCTCGGTTAGTCAATAACTTCATAAATAGCATACCGATTCCATTCAATACATCGTTTTCTGTAGACAGAATATATGGTTCTCTTGCTCCATTCCAATCAAATGAAGTATTTAGAAGCGCTTCCGGGAAATCACAATTGGGATAAAAATCAGTCCATTGCCTTTGTCCCTGGAATCCTGCCGCAATGGCATTGTGTCCGACCATTTCTTCTTCACAGCCTTCTGGCAGGTTGGGATTTCCATTCATAAGGTCTTTGATGATGCACATCATTTTTACAACAAATTCCCAATCCTCTTGCTTTTTTTCTGGTGAAGACTGTATCTCTTCGGGATTTTTATCAAATCCTTCATTACATTTTTCTTTCGTCCATGCCAGGGCCTTCTCAAATTCTGCCTGATCATAAATCCCTTCGGTCATACGACGGATAATCTCTACTTCATCTACAGATTCTACCCGCATTCCCAGATACTCTTCTAAAAATGCAGGATCGATAATTGAACCGCCGATTCCCATACAAATAGAGCCTATCTGCAGATAGGATTTCCCACGCATAGTGGCAGCCGCCACTGCTGCTTTGCCAAAACGCAGCAGCTTTTCTTTTACGTCCTCCGGAATAGTCGTATCATCGGCATCCTGTACGTCATGACCATAAATGCCAAAAGCCGGAAGTCCTTTTTGTGCATGAGTAGCAAGAACAGACGCAAGATATACGGCTCCGGGTCTTTCTGTTCCGTTGAATCCCCATACTCCTTTTATTGTTTTCGGATCCATGTCCATTGTCTCCGCACCATAGCACCAACACGGAGTTACCGTTAATGTAATATCTACACCTTCTTTTCTGAACCGGTCAGCACAAGCAGCGGCTTCTCCCACACGACCGATAGTAGTCTCTGAAATCACTACCTTTACCGGTTCTCCGTTAGAGTAGCGCAGATGATCCTTAAGTAATTTTGCGGCTGCTTTCGCCATATTCATCGTTTGGCCTTCCAATGATTCTCTGACTTTCAGATAACCTCTGCGGCCATCAATCGTTGGTCGGATGCCAATAACCGGATAATCTCCAATGAGTCTTGAGTTCGCCATTTCTTATCCTCCTTAAAATGATTGCAAACTGTAGTTGTAATTATTATACAATTGATTAGCAGCATATGCTTGTGGTATAATAGAGAAAAACATGACAATATTCACCTTATTGGATAAATAGTGAGGGAAAGGGAGAATATGCAGTATATTAATTATCATGAGAACAGACAGAGAGGAACAACAGAATTCCCTGTGGAATTTCATCACGTAGAAGAAACTCATCCCCATTACATCATGCCATATCATTGGCATGTGGAATTTGAATTGATACGGATTTTAAAAGGAACCTTTATGATTTCAATTGAAGGAAAAGAACTCACGGCCACCAAGAATTCAACAATTTTGATCCCCGGCGGTTTTCTGCATTTTGGAATCCCCCATGACTGCATTTATGAATGTATTGTATATGATATGAATATGCTGCTGAAAGAAAATAACGCAAATCGTAAATACATCAAACAGATTATCAATCATCAATTGGAACCGGATGTTTACTTTGACTCCTCTTATAATAATATTCATCAAACCATCTGGATTTTGTTTGATGCGATGGGTAGCAAAAAAAACGGTTATCAGATGCTCGTACAGGGCTCTCTTTATCAATTATTCGGAATGATTCTATCGGAAGGATATTATAATGCGAAACCTTCGCAAACGCCGCGTGATCATAAACGTATGCTGCAATTGAAACAAGTATTTGAGTACATTGAAGAAAATTATCATTTGCCTGTATGTTTAGAGGATCTGTCCGGATGTGTAGGCATGTCACGTAAGTACTTCTGTAAATTTTTCCGGGAAATGACTCATCAGACACCGATTGATTATCTGAATTATTATCGCATTGAAAGAGCCTGTTATCAATTAATAACCACAGATTTTTCCGTTACGGAAATTGCCTTCAACTGCGGATTTAATGATTTGAGCTATTTTATAAAAACGTTTAAGAAATACAAGCAGACAACACCAAAGCAATATTTAAAATAAGGACAGATACCAAGATGGTTCTGTCCTAAAATATTTCTCAAATTTATATTTTCATTTTTCCGGATAGAGACATTCAACACCTGCACTTTCAAACAGCTGAAGCCATTTTGCATCCGGTTTCTCATCGGTTATGATCATATCAAAGTCTTTCAGATCTCCGACTTTGGTAAAGGCCACTTCTCCGAATTTAGTACTGTCTGCTGCTAACATTTTCCTGGAACCGGACTGCAGCATCGTATATTTATTTCCTGCATGCTGCTCATCTGAATCGGTGACACCCATTTGCGGATCAATACCTTTGCAGGATACAATGGATTTATCTACATGGTAAAGCTTCAACATGCGGTCTGTCTGCGGTCCTACTAATGCAAAAGAACCTTCTTTGGCAGTCCCTCCGGTAGATAAGACCTTCCATTCCGGTACATCAAATAATTCAATGATAATCTCTATGGAATTCGTGATTAACGTAATATTCTTTTTCTCTTTAATTGCCTTTGCAACAAATACTGCCGTGGAACTGGCATCCAGCATAATATGGTCACCATCCTTTATCATTCCGGCAATGAGTGCTGCTATTTTTTGTTTTCCGCCTACATTTCTGTTTTTACGAATATTAAAAGGCAAATCGATGTTGGTACTTTCGCTTAATACTGCGCCGCCATAGCTTTTTATCACAATACCTTCCTGTTCAAACTTCTCCAGGTCGCGGCGAATAGTTTCCTCCGATACTGTGAACTGACGGCTCAATTCACTGACGATCACCTTTTTTTCCTCTTGTAATTTCTCTAAAATTGCATTCCGTCTCTCGATAGCAAGCATATCATTTCTTCCTCCTGCAGCGCAAAATCACAAAATAGACCTGCATATTTTTTCATCAGGATGAGCAATCAGCGAGGAATCCAAATACATCCCCTCCTTGCCTACTGACAGTTTTGCTTTTTCGATAGCTGCTTCTACGGCAGCCACTTCTCCTGTCAGCATAAGATAAGATTTCCCGCACATACCTCTGGCAACACGTAATTCAATCAGGGTCACGATAGCTGTTTTGGCAGCTTCATCTGCAGCAATAAAAATAGAAGCAGCATCATAGGTTTCTAAAATTCCCAGTGCCGATATCTGTTCTACATTCGTAGCTCCGTAAAGGGCAGGAAAAATATCTTCATGTGGATTCCCAAGGACAAAACTGTTGATAAAATGCATGCCCTGCTGCTCTTTTGCCGCATCTACGGCAGCGTTTACGGCACTTAACGAACCGGTAATAATTGCAATATATTTTCCCGGGCAGACGGTTTGTGCTTCAATAATGTCTACCTCGGAAGTTTTAACCATAATATCTGCTGCTGCGATTCCAGAAGAGACAGTCTTGTATTCCATCATTCCTATTGCTCTGCTCATGACTCATACGTCCTTCCCGATTGTTCTATTATAACATATTTTTCGTTTACGTCTACTATTTTTCCCTCGATTGAAGCATGAACGGCAACACTTAAGCCGGTATCCGGTGCTGCAATTACCTGTCCGTTCCAAACGTGATCACCGGGTTTTACTACCGGAATTGCCGGTGATCCTATATGCTGCCTCAATAGTATTTTTACCCGCCAAACGGTTATCTTTTTTTCGTCTAAAGGTGCCTCCGCATCATATTTCGTGAGGTCTAATCTGGCCATCAAGCGTTTCATCGGTACTTTTCGATACTCTCTTTCAGGGCCCACCGGTCTTGGAACTGTATCCTTTGGAGGGCGTACCCCCTGCTTTTGAAGACCCTGTTTATACTCTGCCAATAACGAGCGGGGAGAAAGCCCCTGCATACAAGAATACAATTCACATAACCCACAGGAAGAACAAAACATAGAATCTAAAAATATCTGCGGATCCTGGATATCCTTACAGGTTGCTGCCCGCATAAAAGCATCCGGGCGAATCGAGTGTCCTAACAGATTTCTTGGGCAAAGATCCGTACACATAGAGCATTGGCAGCAGGCTGCCGCGGCACGTTTTAAATCAATAGATGAGTTGCTCCTTTTTCTTTGTACCAGCAAATGATTTTCAGGAAGCACTAATATGGCATTCGTTGTTTTGCTTACCGGCTGCGACTTTTCTCCGACAGATCCCATCATAGGTCCGCCGATAAAATAAACCGGATTTGGTATTTTAGAACCACCTGCAAGAGCAACAACCTCTTCCATCGTACAGCCAATCGGTATCCGTGCCGTGATTGGCTGATGCACTTCGCCAACTACAGATATAATTTTGTCTGTCACTGGTTTTTCTTTTGCCAGAGCAAGATATGCATTGTATACCGTCTCCACATTAAATACCGCTACCTGGCTTTGAATCGGAAGCCCGCCTGGTTTTACTACCTTGCCTGTTGTTTCATAGATTAAAACAACTTCATCACCGACTGGGTATACTTCCTCCAGAAGTCCCAGTCTCATATTCGGATATTGAGGAAGAAATGACTGTAATGCCTTTATTGTTTTCTGATAAGCCTTCTTAATACCAATAATCATTTCTGCTGCGCCAACGACCTGCCCGATCTGGTAAAATGTCTTCAAAATCTCATCTGCATATTTTTCCAGCAGTTGTCTATGCAGCTTTAACAGCGGTTCGCACTCCGCACAGTTTAAAATGATCGTTTTTATTTCTCCGCTTAATTTTGCATAAGTAGGAAATCCGGCTCCTCCGGCTCCCACAATACCGTTTTGCTGCAAAATAGCACTGAGTTCCTCTCTATTCATCACAATCTGCTCCAATACCATTGTCAACAATACCAACAATTGCTGCATCAACCGGTGCATATTCCATATCACAGCCGATTCTGGCGGCACTGCCCAAAGCCACGAGAACTACCTCTCCAATACCTGCACCGATAGTATCCACGGCTACGATCCGGTTCCCCTTTATCCCCATATTGTGAATCGGCTCCACAATCATAAATTTACTGCCGATTAAATTATCATTTTTTCTTGTAGAAACAACACTTCCGACTACTTTTCCTACGATCATATTATGTACCTCATCTATCCTTCAATGCAAACCAACTGTCCGGTAGAAATCTTCGCCGCATTGGCCTCATCGGTATCTATGTGCATTTCCAATGTAAAGCTGTCATCTACACGGATCTTTACATGATTAAAAACAGTTTCCCGTTCATTATCTGCTTTTGCCGATACCAGATCGCCATCCTGGACACCCGCTGCTTTGGCATCGGCCGGAGACATATGAATATGGCGCATGGCGATGATACAGCCTTCCTTTAAATAGATCGCACCTTTCGGACCTACTAATGCAATGGGTGCGGAACCGGCAATATTTCCGGATTCTCTGACCGGCACCTGTATCCCCAGCTTAATGGCATCCGTGGCAGATATCTCCACCTGAGACTGTTTACGCACAGGTCCCAATATTCTTACATTTTCTATCGCTCTAAGCTTCAAACCGACAATTGTAACCAATTCATTAGATGCGTATTGTCCGCCCATCAGCTCTTTTTTCTTTGTCAATTGATATCCCGGTCCAAATAATGCCTCCACATGCGCCGGTGTTAAATGGACATGCCTGGCCGATACGCCAACCGGTACCATAAATCCACGCCTGGAGTTTTGTTTTTCACCGATTGCTTCGATAACCATTCTTGTAATACACTCGATATTTTTCTGATTCAATTCTAACACCTGCTTCTTTTCTGCATCTGGCACAGGGCTGCAGAAAAACAGCCCTCATTTATCATATACCAGATGGAATTTGTATGAATGCAATACTATTTGACGGTAGGTAAAATTGCCTCCACGTCTGTATGCGGTCTTGGAATTACATGGGTTGCTACTAATTCCCCGAGTCTGCCGGCGCTGTTTGCTCCAGATTCTACGGCTGATTTTACGGCACCTACATCGCCGCGAACCATAACTGTTACCAGACCGGAACCGATTTTCTCCGTTCCAATTAATACTACATTGGCGGCTTTGCACATTGCATCTGCTGCCTCTATCGCTGCAACCAAACCTCTTGTTTCGATCATTCCTAAAGCTTCCTGTGTCATCCGTGTTTCCTCCTTCTTAGTATTGGGTTTTGTGGTTTTCTTTTCTTCCGCCATATTTTTTCTCCTTATTTTTGAAAACGAGCAGCACTTAATTCTACCATTTTCCTGGTTTCTTCATGGGGATTTGCAATCACTGCCTGGGTCACCGGTTTCTTTATTGTCTGTAGCGCTGCTGCTTCAACAGCTTCGGTGACAGCCGATACAGATCCTTGTACTACAATCGTAACCAATCTGCCGCCCAGCTTTCTTTCCCAGGTTGCCAGCGTCACATCTGCAGTTTTGCACATAATGTCCAATGCATCAATCGCTGCCGTAACCCCTGTAATTTCAATAAATCCGTATGATTTTCCCATGAAATGCTCCTTTAGATTTTCGGAAGTATTTTTTCAACGTCATTATGCGGTCTTGGAATTACATGGGTTGCTACTAATTCGCCCAGCTTTGATGCTGCCTGAGATCCACTTTCCACTGCCGCTTTCACAGCACCGACGTCTCCTCGTACCATCACAGTTACTAATCCGGAACCGATTTTCTCTGTTCCTACCAAGACAACTTCCGCAGATTTTGTCATTGCATCTGCTGCTTCAATCGCTGCTGTTAAACCTCTTGTTTCTACCATTCCTAATGCTTCCTGTGCCATTTTGATATCCTCCTGTTTTTTAATTTTGATCCAATCCACTAAGTTTCATCATTTTTTCAGTACCTTCTTCCGGATTTGCAATTACATGAGATGCAACTACGCCGGATATCTGATCTGCTGCTTTCGCACCTGCCTGTACTGCTGCTGTTACATCTGATACACTGCCGCGATACTTCACGGTAACCAACAGCGGAACTGCCAGTGCATCTGCATTATCCGGTTTATTTTTATCAAATACCTCCAGTTGTACATTTGCCGTCTTGCATCCTGCATCACCGGCTACAAAGGCTGCTGTCAAACCAAATACTTCTAAAATTCCTACTGCTTCCGCCATTTTTCTATCTCCTGCTACGTATTCAGGATCGCAATTTTTAATCCCTTCATTGCCAGATTCGTTTTGTGGGCTTCGTTGATCTCCTCCAGAGAATACGTATGTGTGATCAGTTTATCTAGTGGAAGCCCCATCCCTTTTGCCCGTTTTAAGAAATCGAAAGTGGTTGCATAATCCCGCAGTGTATATACCCACGATCCCACAGTAGTAATTTCTTTCGAGCAAATATCAAAATGAGGATTAATCGTTGCATCTCCTCCGTTAATAAAGAAACCAAGTTCACACAATCCTCCGCCGTTTCGGATAAACTTGTATATATTGGAGTGGGCGGCCGGTGAACCGGTACACTGGAAAGCAAAATCAGCCAAATGTCCGTCAAAACTACCCTGTACTGCATGAGTCAAGGCTTCCAGGTTCTTGTGTTCCCTGAAATTCACAGTCCGGTCTGCTCCCATTTCTTTTGCAAAATCCAATCGCTGTGCTTCACCGTCTACCGCCGTAATGTGCTCAATTCCCATTGTCCGTAAAACCGCAATACAGATCAAACCAATCGGTCCGCAGCCCTGAACCACAACTCGGGTGTTAAATCGTAAGATTCCTGTAGTCTTTGCCCGCTCTACCGCATGAATCAGAACCGCACAAGGCTCAATCAATATTCTGGAATATAAGTCAAGGTCATTGACATTAAAAATCGTCGATCCCTCTCTGATTAATATGTAATCTGCAAACCAGCCATTTAGATGAATTTCATCATCCGGAAGCAGTCCATATACATCGGCACCTCCCACATTCTGTTTGTTCATATCAAACATGGTAATATCGGGATTATCGTTAAAAATCATACAGGAAACAACTTTGTCTCCCAGTGCCAATGGCTTTCCGGCGCTGTCTTTTTTTACATTTTTTCCTATTTTTACAATTTCACCGGTTCCTTCATGCCCCAGCACCAACGGAATAATCCCAAAGGGATCACGCTTAAACTCATGAGCATCCGTACCGCAGATTCCGCAGCCTTCCACCTTCACCAGAATATCTCCATCCCCTACTTCCGGAATCGGGTATTCCTGTATTTCATAATTCTCTAATGCGGTAAGCATAGCCACCTTTGAGGTTTTAGGTAAGGATCCTCCAACAGGGGAGGAAGCGGATTCTATCTCATCTCCTGTCATACCTGCAAGAACCTGTTTTACAATCTCTTCAATATCTGTATAATTTGTACTCATGATTTCCTCCTTCTTAATTATTTAGTGAAGTTTCCCAATTGTGAAGTTTTTACTTAATCATTATCGAATACACAAACTATCGGACATTACACAGCGCCTCTTTTTTGTAAAGGTACTGGCACTGGTAAGACCTTCACCGGTTCTGCTGGCAATGGTGAAGGAGCAAAACCCTTCGCCGCCAAAACCAAGTGCTGCATAAGACGGAGCATTTTTTACTACAATTGCCGTATCCATGACCTTTGCATATTCAGTAATGCGGTCTACATTTTTTGAATGAATGTGGGCAGAATGACGATTACCGTGCTCCAGCCATAACGATTTTGAAACTCCGTCTTCAAAATTCTTTGCTCTTACAATTCCCAGGATAGGCATCATAAGCTCTTCGGCAATTAATGGATTTTCTTTTTCTCCTTCAAACACGATACACCGAATTGTATCCGGCACATGAACACCAAGCATATCCAGAAGTGTTTTTGCGTCTCTCCCTACACAATTGCGGTTTGGTCCTTTCTCGGTCAGTACTGTTTTGGTAAGCTGCTTGCGCTCATCCTCCGAAATCAGATAACAGCCCTGCTCATTTATCAGATAATGCAGCAAATCATCTGCGATGCTGTCTACCGCCACAATCTCTTTTTCTGCGATGCAAGGAAGATTATTGTCAAATGTACAGCCATTAACAATATCCTCTGCTGCTTTTTGGATGTCTGCTGTTTCATCCACCAACGCAGGTGGATTGCCGGCACCCGCACCAATTCCCCGTTTTCCGGATTGCAGCACTGCAGTTACAACCCCCGGTCCTCCGGTTGCAGCAATCAATGCGATATCTTTATGTTTCATCATTATTGCACTGGATTCTAATGTAGGTGTTTCTACAGAGCATGCGACATGATCCGGCCCGCCTGCCAAGACAGAAGCTTCATTAATCATATCGATGGCAAATATCGAAGTCCGGACAGCTGCCGGATGCGGATTAAACACAACCGTATTTCCACCTGCCAGCATTCCGATTGTATTGCAGATAATGGTTTCGCTGGGATTGGTACATGGAGTAATCGCTCCAATAACTCCAAAAGGACCCATTTCTACAAGCGTCAGTCCGCGATCACCGGACCATGCTGTAGTTGCAATATCTTCCGTTCCCGGTGTCTTTTCCGCCGCTAGTTGGTGCTTTAATATCTTATGTCCCACATTACCCATGCCGGTTTCCTGCACTCCCATGCGTGCCAATAATTCGGCATTTTCACCGGTTTTTTTTCGGATAGTTGAGATAATCCTTTCTCTTTGATCCATAGACATGCTGCGCATTTGTTCCTGCGCCTTTTTTGCAGCTTCAATCGCTTCCGGCATATCAGAAAAAATTCCTCTTTTACCAGATGTTTCAGAAGCAACCTGAAGCTTTGCCATAACTGCTTTTACAACATCCTGAATCATTTGTTCATTTACCGACACATGAGTACCTCCTCAAAAATTTTCTTTCCATAAGCAGCCAGCTCCGTATCCTGTTTGGCAGTACCACCGCTTACCCCTAATGCACCTAACAAAATCCCTTCATGATAAAGTGGTTCTCCACCGCCAAATATCACAATTTTACCATCATTGGTAAACTGAATTCCATACAGTGGCTGCCCCGGCTGACTTAATTTGCTTAATGCTTCTGTGGACATCTTAAGTCCCGTGGAAGTAAACGTTTTATGTAATGCGATATCAAAACTTGCGGGATATGCATCGTCCATACAATGTATGGCGATTGGCCGTGCCGACGCATCGCTTACCGCTATTACGACATGTACATTTAATTTTTCTGCTTTTTCTTCGACTGCTTTTATCAGTCTCTCTGCCAAAGGCAGAGTGATTACTTTCCCAACTGTTCCATCACTTTTTTTGTAATCGAGGCAATCAAATCTGCATTTACCCCATTTTCATTTTCAGAGGTCTGACAATTACCACAGCTATGACAGCTGGTTTTGCCGTCTTTGGCATTGATACAAAGATCGGCCGGGTGCTTTCCGGGGAGTCCCATTTGCCTTCTAATTTCATAAAGTCGTGAAATTTGCTCTTTACTAAATTCCTTCGGTCCTCCAAGCATTTTCGATTTATACAGCAGTTCCGCATAAAATTCAACAGACTCCATTTTATGGTATGCGGACAGTAAATCTCCGCCGTATGTCAATGCTCCGTGATTTTCCAGTAATACTGCATCATAATAAGGCAGATATTTTTCTACTGCATCCGGGATTTCCATTGTAGAAGGAGTTCCATACTCTGCAATCGGGACACATCCAAGAGAAATTACGGCTTCCGGCATAATCGGCTGTGTCAGTGGAATGCCTGCGATGGCAAAGCTGGTAGCAAAGGTAGGATGCGCATGAACAACTGCAGTTACATCTTCCCTCTTTTCATATACCCGCATATGCATTTTAATTTCTGACGATGGTTTAAAGCCTTTATTTGCCTGCAGCACATTTCCGTTTTGATCTACTTTACAAATAAATTCAGGTGTCATAAATCCCTTACTGACTCCGGTGGGAGTACATAAAAATTCATGATCATTTAATTTTACGGAAATATTACCGTCATTTGCCGCAACCATATTTCTGTTATAAATTCGCTTACCAATTTCACAAATCTCTTTCTTTATTTCGTATTCATTCGGCATCATCTAACTTTCCTCCTGGTTTACTGTTAACGTGTATGTTTGTTGCTATTATGTGGTTTATGTAAATATATTATCACAATACCACAATATTGTCAATGTAATAATGTTGTTTTTATTGGTTTTTAATTTTAGTTTCCCAGGGCATAACATCTTTGTCTTCCCGTAAATATTCCAGCAGTTCGGCAATGCCCTTTTGATTTTTTGAATCAACATAAAATATTTTCTTACATCCGCTCAAGCAAAGCCAGGAGGCTGCCCTGTCAGGCTGTGCAGCGTCTTCATCAATTTTTGTGACAATGCCAATTACTTCCCGGTTCACCATACACGTAATGTTCGGCGGATAAAGAGAATGGGGTTCTGTTGCTGAGAGCAAAAGACCTCCAACGTCGGCTTCATAGGCATATAATGCCAATGCATGGCCAAGTGTTTTTGTTTGGATATATTCTCCCGGAGTATCAATAATCACATCAAAATGATTGATGTATTGGGTCTTATGATATGTGATTGTTTCACCCCTTAGTGCCTGGCTTAATGTTGTTTTTCCGCATTCGCTGCGTCCCATCAAAATTATTTTTTTCATATCATAATAACCTCACATAGCTTTATGTCTTTGTAATATCACAAACAGAAAATCCCAGTTTTGTTTCCGCATATTCCATAATGGCCTGCAGAGAAATTTCTACCTGGGAAACCGTACCGGTGATGATTACAGTCCCGCTGAACCGATCTACAAAGTCCAATAGTACACCGGAAGTCTTTATTGCAATATCACCGGCAATAATTGCAGTTTCTGCCGGACTGACAGTGAGAATTCCAATCGCCGAACGGGTATAATCTACGGAAGGATTTAGTCCTAGTTTTTCGTATAAAATCTTATCCGGATTCGCTATTATATGTGCAAGAGTGATTTGTTTTCCCGGTACTAATTCCTGGACAATACGCTGTTTTCCTTCGTCCATTCTTTCTGATCCATATCTCATTTCAGCCTCCAATCTGACAATCCAGCGAAGAGACAGACTGCACTACTCGTTTTAACCGTTCCATAAGCCCCGAGTCAGGCGGCAGAATATCTTTCATCAAATATGCTCTTCCCAATCCTTCGTATTTATCTTGACCCAGTCGATGATACGGGAGAAGGTGAACCTTTTTCACTCCCGGCAGAGCATCTGTAAATTTGGCAATATCCCGGATTTCTTCCTCCGTATCGTTAAACGTAGGGATTACCGGTACCCGGATAATCAGTTCCGTCTTATTTGACGCTGCTATTTTTCTGGCATTTTCCAGCATTTTCGTATTGGGCTTTCCTGTGAATTTTTTGTGTTTATCTGCATTTGTATGCTTAATATCCAGCAAATACTGATCCAGATAAGGAAGCACTTCTTCAATTGCCGGATACGGTACGCCGCCCATACTTTCAATCGCCGTACAGATTCCTTCTGCTTTTGCTGCTCTTAATAAGTCTCTTGAAAAATCCGGCTGGCAAAGGCATTCGCCGCCCGAAAGGGTAAGCCCTCCGTTTGAACGGCGGTAATACGTCCTGTCCTTGCGTACGGTTTCCATCACTTCTTCCACCGTTACATCTTTTCCAATCACTTTTTCCTTGCCCTGTACAATCATTGTCTGGATTGCATATTCCTGCGATTCCGGATTGCAGCACCAGCGGCAGCGTAAGATACATCCTTTTAAAAATACCAGGGTACGAATCCCGCCGCCATCATGGATGGAGTATCTCTGGATATCAAAAATCCGTCCTTTTGTTTTTTTATAATCCATATGAATTCCCTCTGTCATCCCTGCTCTGTCCGATTGATAATATCATCCTGCAGTGAGCGGGAAAGTGTTGTAAATAGCGCACTGTACCCGGCTACGCGTACCACCAGATGCTTATACATTTCCGGATTTTTCTGTGCCTCCAGCAGCGTTTCACGGCTGACTACATTAAACTGCATATGACTTCCCTTCTGATCAAAATAAGAGCGGATCAGTGCTACAAAATTTTCAAGCCCCGCTCTTCCACTCAAGGCTGAAGGATGAAATTTTTGGTTAAATAAGGTTCCGTTGGATGCGATAAAGTGATCCAGTCGGGAGACGGAATTTGCGGCTGCCGTAGGTCCGTTTTTATCTTTTCCCGCAGCGGGTGATACACCATCCGCTACCGGTGTGCGAGCCAGCCGCCCGTCAGGTGTTGCTCCGGTCTGGGCACCCAGCGGAACATTGGCCGAAACCGGATACAGACCTGCCTGATAGTATCCGCCTCTGGGATTGCGGTATTTTTCCAGTGGTTTTGTATACGTATATGCTACATCCCGGGCAAATGAATCTACCGCCTCAATGTCATTTCCAAACTTCGGTAATTCCTCTATCAGTTTCAACAGCTTTTCTCCCTGCGCCCGGTCTTTTTCAGATACCGTCTCCTGAAGAACTGTTTTCAGCACTGCGGCAATTTCTGTCTCTCCCATATTTTCCCCGGATTTTTCCATGCCGCGAATGATTTCTGCCGTGATTTCAGAAACCATTGTCTCATCAAGTCCATGCCCATAGTTCGTTTCCAAAGCTCTTTTGTATTCTTTCAGACTGATTTTCTTTTCTTCAAAAACAAGACGCCTTATCGCATATAAAGAATCCGTCATATTGGCAACTCCAAAGCCCTGAGGTCCGGTAAAATTGTAGACTGCACCACCTTCCTGCACACTCTTTCCAACTTTCAGACAATCCTCGACCATGCAGGATAAATAAGGAAGCGGGCATCGTTCGGCATGTGCCAGATCGATGGCATTATCCGCATTGACCATTAATTCGATACAATATTCCATCTGCTTTTTATACGCATCATAAAACTCAGTAAATGTTTTGAAATTTTCCACGTCACCGGTTTGAATTCCAACCAGTTCCCCTTTATCCCTGCCATTGGAAAATACCAATTCCAGAGGCCGGCACATATTAAAAAATGCAGCGTCATGCCATCCTTCTGTTTTTCCCGCTTTCTGCGGTTCAACACAGCCGATAATATTATACTCTCTGGCATCAGAAATGGTCAGTCCCCGGTTCATCAGGGAAGGAATAATCACTTCATCGTTATAATACGCCGGCAGTCCGATACCTGTACGGGTAAGCTCGGCAGCCTTGATAAGAAATTCATGGGGGGAACCATTCCACACACGGATTGACAGAGAAGGCTGCGGAAGCTGTACATGCATAGAGGCCTCCAGACACATAAAAGATAAATCATTTGTTACGTCATTACCCTCCGCATTCTGCCCCCCGGCAATTAAATTCTGAAACAAGCTGTAGCCGGCAAAGCCTTCTGCGGATGCCTCATCCCGACACTTATTCAAATCATTTAATTTGACCCAGATACAATCCATCAATTCCTGAGCAAATTCTCTGGTCAGAGTCCCGGCTTTCCTGTCTTTTTCATAATACGGATACATATATTGGTCAAACCTTCCCGGAGAAATGGAATGACCGCTGGATTCTATCTGCAGCAGCTGCTGTACAAACCAGAAGGACTGACAAGCTTCATAAAACGTTGCTGCTCCTTTGGCAGGTACCCGGGAACAATTCTTTGAAATCAGAAGAAGTTCTGCCTTTCGAATAATATCCGTACAGGAATCTGACAATTTCTTTGCCAGCTTTGCATATCGCTTTGCATAATTAATCACTGCCTGACAGCTGATAATTACTGCCTGCAGAAACCGGGAGCGTTTCCCATAATCACTATCCGCCGGTCTGCAGTGCTCCAACTCCTCTTGTGCTTCCCGGATAATTCCTTCGTATCCGACAGCCAGTACTTTTTCATACTGCACAGTTACATGTCCCACACCATTATAAAAATAATTTCCCGGTGTAAAAATATTATGGTCAATAGCTTTGACTGCTTCCTCTGACATATAAGAAAGAGCCAGTTCACTGGTCGTCTTTCCTTTCCAGTACTGATTTGCTTCCTTTAGTTCTTTCTTCGTCTGTTCTGATATGTAAAACGGATCCGCGCTCCTTTTAGCTACCGTATCAAATTCCGTTTCCAGCCATTCATAAGAAAATTCCGGATAGGTCTGGCAGCCCCGAGGGGCGATGGTTGTGCTTCCTACGATGAGTTCTAAATCCCTTATTGCAATCGGTATATTTTCCAAAACATGGGTAAATGCTTTTGCACGCCTGAGTATTATAGGATCTCTTTCGGTTTTTCGATAGGATTCAGTAATAAGTACAGCTCTTTTTGATTCAATCTCCGGCATATGTGCATACAGGTTTTCAATTAATTTCGGGATCCGTTCTGATTTTATAATACCTTCGCTCTTATATTGCTTCATAACTCTCCTTTCATCTCAAATTTTTGTTTATCTGTGTTTATGTGTATTTATGTGACTATTATAGATTATTTCCATATGAAAGTCAATATAATCCACATATATAATAACAAAAAAAGCAAGAACAAACATTTAATGCATATACATGTTTGTCTTACTTTGAATCCGAACTGGACTGCTTTAGAAAAGTTTTCAGCAAAAGATCCGATTTTCTCCGGAATAGACATTAAAGTGGTTATCACGTGCAAAACCGACCAGCGTCATATCTAGCTTGCGGGCGAGAATAACGGCACGGTCTGTCGGTGCACTGCGTGAAATCAGCATGCAAATACCAGCGTTAGCTGTTTTAAGTAAAATTTCTGTTGATATGCGTCCCGTCGTAAGCAAAAATGCGCCCGAAAGGCTAAGCCGCTCCTTAAGGCATCTGCCGATTACCTTATCCAATGCATTGTGCCGCCCAACATCCTCTGCAAAAATACGTCTATTCCCATAGCAAATACAGCAGCTATGCACTGCACCGGTTTTTTGAAACAAGCCGGGTTTCTGATTAAATTCTTTCATTAAAGCATTCAAGTTCTCCGGAGCCAGGAATACATCTCCCCATAACAAAGTTCTATCCGCTTTTAATAAATTTTCCGAAACCATCCCCATACCAAAACCGGATATACGAATCCGTTTATGTTCATCACAAAACTTTCCATTTGCAGTCACCACATTGACCATATCTTCATCTACGGTAATTGACTGCACATCATCAACACTGTGAATCACCCCATCACCATATAACAGACCCAATGCCAAAGCTTCCAGTTCCTGCGGTGTTGCCATTGCAGACAGATATAATTCATCATTGATCCGAATATCAATCTGTCTTTCTAGTACGGCAAAATCACGTACCGATACGGTTTTTCCCGCTTCATAGCGGATAATTTCAAACTCACTTACCCCGGACATTTGTCACCTCTGTTTTTCTCAAAATATTGTGCCGCATCCTGCAGGTCTTCAGGATAGTTAAGGTTGGTAAAAATACGCAGATCCGCCCCAAGTGC
>Ga0153983_1000029_pt1 | contig 30084 bp, 26 predicted proteins | sample TSGA067MetaG_FD_104693 | JGI IMG/M metagenome (GOLD analysis project Ga0153983, IMG submission 104693) | Attine ant fungus gardens microbial communities from Georgia, USA - TSGA067 MetaG | ecosystem: Host-associated > Fungi > Mycelium > Unclassified | place: USA: Georgia, Alexander Wildlife... | reverse complement strand
TGTCTCTGTCTTATTTGGATGTCCGAAAGACTATCTCAAAAAGAATTATGGGCAATTAAAAGCCTGCGGCTTTCAATTGCCCATAATTCTTTTAGCCACGAATAACTAACTTAATGACATTGGCTTGTATACAGCTCTACGTAATTGGCTTCCGGATCATCAGTAATATTGTCTTTTACTGTAAACAGGCAATCAATTTTTCTCTCAGCAAACAAGCTATTTTTCTTTTTAAAATCCGTAACTTTTAGATCTATGAGCACATTCGGATGTAAGCTTTTGAATTTTTCTAAAATTTTGGATAGAAATTTCGTTGCTAAATAATTTTCTTCGTATGCTATGGAATAGGTCAGATTATATTTCTGAGCATAGTTTTTTGCCTTTGTGATTCCTTGGTTCAGCTTTGTCAGAAAATCTTTGGCATCTTCATAAAAAGATATGCCGGCAGGTGTCAATTCAACATTTCTTTTTGTTCTTATAAAAAGCTTAAGATCCAATTCTTTTTCCAGTTGCTTAATCTGATTACTGATGGTGGGTTGGCTTAGAAATAATATTTGAGCAGTCTGGGAGAAGTTTAAGGTTTCTGCCAGTGTAATAAAGCATTTTAATTGTTGTACATCCATTATGCCTATCCTCCCATTTATAAATTTTCTAAATATAGTATAGCATATTTCAATTTCAGTTTCTCAAAATATGATGATAAAATTTATTAAAATAAACATGATTGGAGGTAAATTATATGCGTTATATTGTTACAGGCTGTGATGGACAGTTAGCTGGAAGAGTAGCGAAAAATGTACTAAAAGAAATTCCGGGAGAGCAGCTCGTTTTTACTTGCCCGGATGTAAGCAGATTACCTAAGGAAAAGAAAGAGGTGTGGGAAAAGCAGGGGGTCACTATTGCGGAAGCAAACTATGATGACAAAGAGGGTATGATTAAAGCATTTAAGGGAGGAGACAGGATATATTTCATATCCAGTATTATTAATGGATCAAAGCGTGTTCAGCAACATAAAAATGTGATTGACGCTTGTGGTGAAGCAGGCATTAAGCATATTACCTATACTTCTTTTTTTGGTGCTAACCGTGAAGGATATAATCAATATGTTTTAGAGGATCACAAACCTACAGAGGCTTATCTAAAAGGAAGTGGTATCGAATATAATATCATGCGTAATAATCTTTACATGGAAAATTATCTTACGGTTTCTGTTATCCTTGCGATGCTTAGCAACAATGTCTGGGGAACGAATGCGGGAGAAGGAAAAGCTACGTATATTGCGAAAGATGACAGCGGACGCTGTGGGGCTGCGCTTCTGTTAGGAAAAGGTGAACCTAATAAAGACTATGATCTTACAAGCCTGACTCCTATCACTCAGAGAGAAATCTGTGAAATGATTGCGAAAAAATCCGGTATTGATTTTAAATTTGTTGCCATGAATGATGATGAATTTTTTGAATACCTTAGGGCTTTGCATATTCCGGTTACTACAGATGGAGACTTATCACAATCGCCTGTTCCTTTCTGTACTTCAGATATGGTTACGAATGAAAAGGGAATCGCAGAAGGACAGATGGGAGTTGTATCTCATGACGTTGAAAAACTAACGGGAAGAAAGCCTTTAGAAGTAGCGGATTTACTTGATACTTATAGTTATGTATGGAAGGAAAAACTCACGAATATCAGACAGTTAAGATAAAGGAGAAGACTATAATGATAGCAAAAAAATATTATGGTTTGGTAATGAATTTCTGGCTGTCGCTATTTAATGGAATAACTGTTTCAATTTCCATGATATATGTTAATACGGGAGCTTTTATTCCGATGGCAATACTTATTTCTTCGCTGCAGGCTCTGGTTATTGGATTCATCACTGGGATAATTGTTCCGGCAGCACCATTTGGAGCAAAAATTGCAGGAGAAAAGTTACACTTCAAACCCGGCAGCCTGAAGTATGTTCTTATTTCAACTTTGCCCATATGTATAGCTATGGTTATTGTATTAACATTTTCGTTTGCGCTGATAAACGTAGGTTTTGGTTCTGCGTTCGCGGCTGCATGGTTGGGAAGCATACCTTTAGCATTGGTGGTTTCTTACATAACTTCAGTTGTATTAACCCCGCTTGCCGGAAAACTTTCGGATTTGATGACGAGAGCTGACTAAGAAAGAATACCTCGATAAAAACTTTGCCCATTGGAAACAGAGCGCAGGCAAGGACGAGAGTGGCTTCAGGGGAATATCATGCCATTCCCGCAAAAACAGAATGCACCCCGCTTTGATGGCATGATATTCCCCTGAAGCCACTCTCGTCCTTGCCTGCGCTCTGTTTTCAATGGGCGAAGTTTCAATCTATTTGGTTTTTCACTATTTTGTAAGCGAAGGGTACTTTGCTTTTTCCACATGCTCCCGTTCCAGTTCATTGATGCGTGCCACTTTAGGAGCGGATCCTCCGCCGGCAAAATCGCAGTTTAGCCAGATATCAACCAGATATTTGGCAAGTTCAGGGCCAATCACCCGTTCCCCCATACACATAATCTGCGCATCATTGCTCTTTCTGGAACGTTCTGCAGAGAACGGATCATGGCAGACGGCAGCACGGATACCGGGCACTTTATTTGCGCAAACCGCCATGCCGATACCTGTTCCGCAAAATAAAATGCCTCTGTCATATTCACCGCTTGCGATGGCATCTGCCACAGCATAAGCAATGTCGGGATATAGTACAACAGCACCCTTATCTGCCCCAAAGTCTTTCATCTCAATGTCTTTTCTGTCTTTTAAATGGTTCATCACTTCTATCTTTAATTTGTAAGCAGCTTCGTCACATCCAAATGCAATTCTCATCGTAAACCCTCCTTCCACTATAAAACTTCTACTTACCCTCCATTGACAATGGAGGGTATCTTTACTTAATCATATAAAACTATTTAGCTGAAGTCAAGAAAAAAGTGACAAAAGTCAGTCTATGTGAAATTTGTCATTGAAAAAATCGTTTCGACCCCGTATAATAAAAGTATCTTAAAACTATGGATGGGATCATTATGGATGAAGGTAGTTTGAAAAAAACATATCGTATCGGCATTTATGAAAAAGCGATGCCTGTGGAGCTGACCTGGGAAGAACGGCTTCAGACAGCAAAGGATGCCGGATATGATTATGTAGAAATGAGCATTGATGAAACGGATATGCGGATCAAACGGATTGACTGGGGTGAAGAAGAGATTTTAAAAGTACGGGAGGCACAGCGCAGTGTTGGTATTCCGATTGAGACGATTTGCTTCAGTGCGCAAAGAAAATATCCTCTTGGAAGCAGAAAATGGGAAGCAGAAGCAAAAAAATTGCTGGAAAAAGGCATACTATTTGCCTGGAAAATGGGTATCCGCATCATTCAAACGCAGGGCTACGATGTGTATTATGAAGAAACAAGCGATGAAGCTACAAAAGAAAGGTTTTATCAAAACCTTCAAGAGGGGGTTCTGCTTGCTTCTTCGTACGGCATTATCCTGGCAATGGAAACGATGGAAAATGATTTTATGAATACCATCGGGAAAGCTATGCATAGTGTCCGGCGGACTTGTTCGCCATACCTGCAGGTATATCCGGATATCGGAAATATTTATAATGCAGGGATTGATGTAGAGAAGGATATTGAAAGCGGCAGGGGACATATTGCGGCGGCACATTTAAAAGAAACGCTGCCGGGGAAATTCCGTGAAATCCCATATGGCACCGGACAGGTAGATTTTCCGGCGGCAATTGCAAAGCTGTATGACCAGGGGGTTCGGCGCTATGTGGCTGAATTTTGGTATTGCGAAGAAGAAAACTGGAGAGAGATTCTAGAAAATAACCGTATTTTTTTAGATGCACAATTTGAAAAGGCGGGAAGAATCATTGAATGTAAAGGGCAAAAGCGGGGTGAGCTTTAATGGGAAACTATGTAATAGGATTAGACAATGGAGGAACTTCCACAAAAGCTGCAATTTTTGACTTAAAAGGAAAAGAAATCGCCTCTGCAGGCAAACAGACAAAAGTCATTATTCCTAAGTCCGGATATACCGAACGGGACATGGAAGAATTATGGCTTGCAAATTGTGACTGTATTAAAAGAGCTGTGGATAAGGCGGGAATCGATGCAAAAGAAGTACTTGGAATCGCAGTGTGCGGTCACGGAAAAGGGCTTTATCTATGGGGAAAGGATGACAGGCCTGCGTATAACGGAATTATCTCTACCGACAGCCGGGCATGGCAATACCCTAAAAAATGGTATGAAAATGGCGTACATAAAGAATTACATCCTCAGATATGCCAGGAATTCATGGCATGTCAACAGGTATCGCTGTTGGCATGGATGAAAGATCACAAGCGGGATGTGTATGATAATATAAAATGGATATTCTCGGTTAAGGATTATATCCGATTTCGTCTTACGGGAGAGGCATATAGCGAAGCAACCGATATATCCGGATCCGGTCTTATGGATGTAAAAAACGCAAGGATTGATGAGAACTTACTAAGAAAGCTGGAAATTGAAGAGGTTTACGGAAAACTGCCGCCGATCAAATACTCTTCTGATTTTTGCGGAGCGATTACCCGGGAAGCGGCAAATCTTACCGGATTGCTGAAAGGGACACCGGTGGCAGGGGGGATGTTTGACGTTGATGCCTGTGCGGTGGCCGTAGATCTGACATCAACAAAAGAGATGTGTACAATTGCAGGGACCTGGAGCATTAATGAATATATCTCTAAGACTCCGGTTATGGACGGCAGTGTGGCAATGAATTCTTTATATGCAATACCGGGCTATTATCTGGTGGAAGAGTGCAGTGCTACTTCTTCGGGAAACCTGGAGTGGTTTATAGAGAATTGTATGGGAAATGAGAAAATTCCGGAAGGGAAAGACCTTTATCAAACTATTAGCGAGATGGTTGACAGTGTTTTGCCGGAAGAAAGTGATGTATATTTTCTCCCGTTTTTATATGGCTCTAATGCCCATCCACTGGGAAAAGGCGCATTTGTCGGGCTGACAACTTTCCACAATAAAGCCCACATGCGCCGGGCTATTTATGAAGGAGTTGCCTATTCGCACAGAACCCATATAGACAAATTATTAGCTTCCAGAAAACTACCGGAAACGATTCGTATGGCGGGCGGAGCAGTCAATTCCAGTGTATGGGTGCAAATGTTTGCAGATGTTCTGGGTATTCCGGTTGAAACGGTAGAAGCAAAAGAGCTTGGAGCCTTAGGATGCGGCATGGCGGCGGCTATTGCGGCGGGGATATATAAAGATTATAAAGAGGCAGCCAGACAGATGGTACATGTTACGCAGATCATCCAGCCAGATATTGAAAGGACGGCGGTATACCAGAAGAAATACGAGAAATATCGGGCAGTAAGAGCTGCACTTGATACTGTCTGGGGACAGTTTGAAGTATAAACCAAATAAAAAGATCAAGAAAGGAAAGAAAAATCATGGGAAATCAGGGAGCAACACCAAAAACAATGAAAGCATTAGTAGCATACGGAAAGGATGAGTATCGTTTTGAACCTGCATACCCGACACCGGTATGCGGACCGGATGACGTTATCATTAAGACGGAGGCTTGCGGCATTTGTGCCGGCGATTTAAAGTGCAGCCATGGGGCAGCGATGTTCTGGGGAGATGATACACAGCCGGCATGGGTAAAGCCGCCCTTTATACCAGGGCATGAGTTTTTTGGACATATTGTGGAAATCGGAGAAAACGTAGAAGGATATGAGATCGGTGACCGTATTATTGCAGATCAGATTGTCCCTTGCGGGAAATGCAGATTTTGCAAAGACGGTCATTACTGGATGTGTGAACCTCATGATATGCTTGGCTTTCAGTCTTATACGAATGGAGGTATGGCAGAGTATGTAAGGTATCCGAAAAATTGTGTGATCAGCAGGGTACCGGAAAAAATGAGTGTCGAAGCAGCGGCCCTAATAGAGCCGTACGGCTGTTCCAAGCATGCGGTAGACAGGGCCAATATTACCAATGAAGATGTTGTGGTAATTTCCGGTGCGGGAACGTTGGGTCTCGGGATGATTACCTATGCCAGAATGAAAAATCCCAGAAAACTAATCGTTCTTGATATGCAGAAGAAACGACTGGAAAAAGCGAAAGAATTTGGTGCGGATTTGATCCTAAATCCTGCAGAATGTGATGTCGATAAGGAAATCAAAGCGTTAACAGAGGGATATGGATGTGATGTTTATATCGAGGCAACCGGACACCCATCCAGTGTGATCCAGGGACTTAAGATGATACGTAAGCTGGGCCGCTTTGTGGAGTTTAGTGTATTCGGTGCTGAAACAACGGTTGACTGGTCCATTATCGGTGACAGGAAGGAGCTGGATCTTTTAGGAGCCCATCTAAGTCCTTATGCCTTTCCGTTTGTAATCGAGAATATGATAAATGGGAATCTTAAAACGAATGGAGTAGTGTCCAGCACTTTTTCTCTTGAGGAATGGGAAAAAGCGTTTGAATATGCAACCGGAAAGCATGGAGACTTTAAAGTGGTATTTGTATTTTAAAAACAAAGAATAATCCGTCATTATGACGAACTTAAAAAACGCAAGAAAAATAGGACTTTTATTAATAAAATCTCTATTTTCCTTGTGTTTTTGATATAAAATTAACAATAAAGGAAAATAATGGATGACAAATGACGTTGCACTTGACATAAGTATTGATAAATAGTATGATTATTCTAGCAAACAGCACAAAGAAAATGTATTGGGTAAAAGGAGGAAAAGAGAACATGAAAAAAAGAATTCTTGGTATTTTGTTGAGTATGTCAATGGCTGCCGGTATGCTGGCAGGCTGCGGCGGTTCAGGCGGCGATGATGCTGCGTCTACAGACACTGCATCATCAGACACAGGAGATACGGAATCTACGGGTGAAGCAGCAGACTTTGACTGGAAAGCACATGAAGGAACAACTCTGAATGTTATGTTTAATCAGCATACATACGCAGAGGCCGTCATTGAAAAATTGGCAGATTTTGAAGAGTTAACCGGAATCAAGGTTGAACATTCAATTACCCCGGAAGAAAATTATTTTGATAAATTGACGACATCATTAAACAGCCGTTCCGGAACACCGGATGTCTTCATGACAGGTGCTTATCAGGTTTGGGAGTATGCTCCTGCCGGATATATGGAGCCTTTGGAAGGCTATATCAATGATGCCGGCAAAACCGCAGAAGATTATGAGTTTGATGACTTTTATGAAGCAGTTGTAGGATCTCTGCAATGGGATTTAATAGCCGGTCATCCGGTTGGCGAGGGTTCCCAATGGGCACTTCCTATGGGGTATGAATTAAACAACCTGGCTTATAATAAGGCCGTATTTGAAGAAAAAGGAATAGAAGTTCCTAAAACAACAGACGAACTTATGGAAGCGGCAACGTCGCTTCAGGAATTTGATGGCTCCGGTACGTATGGTATTGCCCTGCGCGGTACACGTAACTGGGCTACGATCCACCCCGGATATATGTCTTTGTTTGCAACATGGGGAGCACAGGATTTTGCTGTTGAAGACGGGAAACTGGTTTGTAAATTAGATTCTAAAGAAGCGATTGAGATGACTGAGTACTGGGTAGACCTTATTAAAAACGGAAGTACTTCGCAGTGGTCAACATATACCTGGTATCAGGCAGGAGCTGATCTGGGGGCGCGTAAAGCAGCCATGCTGTTTGATGCTACATGCAACGGATATTTCCAGAATGTAGAAGGCGGATCAGCAGAAGCCGGAAATATTGCATGGACCGGAATCCCAATGCCGGAAGGGAAAACAGACCCCAAATCCAATATCTGGGTATGGTCATTGGCAATGAATGCGGATTCCAAAAATAAAGATGCGGCCTGGTATTTCCTTCAATACTTTACAAGTAAAGAATTTATGCAATTCTCAGGAACGGAAGGTTCCTGTGCAGATGCACCCCGCAAATCGGTAGCGGAAAGTGAGGAATATATTGCTGTAATAGGGAAAGCCGAAGGATATCTGGAATCATTGGAAGAATTACTGCCGGGAGCAACCATTCAGTTCACACCACAGCCATATTTCTTTGAGTGTACTACGGAATGGGCCGCTACCTTACAGGATTTGGTAGACGGAGGCAAGTATTCATCCGTAGAAGAAGGAATGAAAGCGCTTACTGAAAAACTAAATAAAACGGTTGAAGATATTCCGGTGGAATAACAATCAATGAAACTTTCAAGAACAAGGAAGGACTTACCCGGCCTTCCTTGTTTTTCTCTAAAATGGTTTTTAAATTCTCTAACATGAGGAGGAGATTGAATGCAGAAAAAAGATAATGAGGAACTAAATGTTGTACCCTTTAAAACGAGAATCCGCCCGTATTTAATAGTGGCACCCGCCCTTATTATTACAATTGGTATTATGGTACCGTTTATTATGGCAATTTATTATTCATTAACAAGCTATTCTTTCAGGCTGCCAACCTATAAGTTTATTGGCCTTAAAAACTGGATCAATGTGTTAACATCAAGTGAATTCTGGCACGCAGTGTGGGTTACGGTAAGATATGCGGTTTTCAGCACGGGAATTGCCATGCTGTTAGGGCTTGGAATTGCGATGCTGCTTGGCAATTTGAATAACAGATTCACTAAAATTTTAAAAGTGGTTCTGGTCTTTCCTTTAATGGTTGCACCGGTAATCGGTACGATTGTATGGCAATTAATGCTGAATAATTCAGTTGGTATTATTGAAAAATTTCTTAATATATTCGGAGTATATAATTTCCCCTGGGCAGCCAGTACATCGACGGCGATGCTGACGGCAGTCATGATCGATGTCTGGGTAAATTGTCCATTCGTTATTATTCTGGTACTGGCAGGAATTCAGTCACTGCCCAAATCACCTTTTGAAGCGGCTAAGATTGATGGTGGCAGTGCCTGGTTTAACTTTAAAAATTTAACACTTCCGATGTTGAAACCATGCTTATACATAGCATTACTATTTCGCTTAATGGCCTCTTTACAGGAATACGCAATTATTTTTGCGCTGACAAAAGGAGGTCCCGGTGATACGTTAATGAATCTTTCACTCACTGCCTATAATACAGGATTTGCATTCCAGAAATTCGGAGAAGCGCTCCCCTACATTTTGTTTCTGTGGTTGTGCATTAATATCATTGCAAAACAGATTGTAAAAAGGCAGCGTGCGGCACAAAGACTGGCGGCAGGAAAAGATGAAGAATAATGAGGAAAGGAATGTAAGCGATGAATGAAAAAATGAAAAAAAGGCTAAGTGCCGTTTTAAAAAACGGAGCCTTGGCAATATATGCAGTGTTTGCACTTTTTCCGCTTTTTTGGATGATCTTATTATCTTTTAAATCAGATGCGGAGATGTTTACAACGACATTTATATTTAATCCGACACTGAGTAACTATGAAGCGGTACTGTTTCAATCTGATTATTTCCGCTTCTTTTTGGATAGTATTATTGTAGCCGGAGGTGCAGTTCTTATATCTGTATTGGCCGGAGTTCCTGCTGCATATGCGTTGGCAAGATATGATTTTAAGAAGAAAGAGGATATTGCCTTCCAGATTCTGTCTTTTAAATTTGCACCTGAAATTTTGGTTGTTTTGCCGTTATTTATGATCTATCAGAAAATCGGTCTTTATGATACTTATTTTGGATTGATCTGGGTGTATCAGTTAATTTCCATGCCTTTGCTGATCTGGGTTGTACGCGGTTATTTTGAAGATATCTCGGTAGAAATTGAGCATGCGGCGCAGGTGGACGGATATTCCTGGTATCATATTTTCTTAAGAACACTGCTCCCTCTTATCAAACCGGGACTTGTTTCAGCGGCGCTTCTGGCCTTTATCTTTGCATGGAACAGTTTCACATTTCCATTGATGCTGGCCGGCACCAATGTGGAGCCGGTTACGGTTGCAGCACTGAAATATCTGGCATCCGATACAGTTCACTATGGACAAATGGCCGTTGCGGCAACAGTATCCGCATTACCGGCGGTTATTTTTGCGCTTTGTATTCAGAAACACTTAGTACGTGGCTTAAGCTTCGGTGCAGTGAAAGGATAGGTGTTTATTGTGGCTAAAATAGAGTTGATTAATGTAACAAAAAAATTTGGGAAAATTACTGCGTTAGAAGATATAAGCTTACATATTAAGGATAAGGAATTTTTTGTCCTCTTCGGACCGGCAGGTGCAGGGAAAACAACTATTCTGAATAATATTGCCGGCATTCAGATACCGGATGAAGGAGTCGTAAAAATCGGGGATGAAATCGTAAATCAGACAGATCCTGCCAACAGAAATGTTGCAATGGTATTTGAAAATTATGCCCTTTATCCACATTTATCAGTATATGACAATATGGCTTCGCCTCTTCGCAGCCCCAAGTTTAAGAAGGATGAAAATTATATAAAAGAAAAAGTGCAGGAGATTGCAGCGATGATGAGCATCGATCATTTGCTGGAACGCCTGCCCAGCCAATTATCAAACGGACAGCGGCAGCGTGTGGCGTTAGGCCGGGCACTGGTTCGGACACCCAATGTCTTTCTGATGGATGAACCTTTGGCACATCTGGATGCAAAGCTTAGAAATCAGATGCGTACGGAATTAAAGGCGATGCAGGCGAAATTTGCATCCACAAGTATCTATGTAACCCATGATTTCATGGAGGCGATGAGTCTGGGAGACCGTATTGCAATTATTAATAAAGGAAAGATTATCCAGGTAGGTACCGGAGATGAAATCTACTATATGCCGCATGATGAATTTGTCGCCCAATTAATGGGAGAACCGGAGATCAATATCATCGACGGGAAACTCCATAAGGACGAGGAGACCTATTCAGTGACGCTTACACAATGCAATAAAACCTATGAATTACCGAAGGAAGATAATGTATATGAAAAGCTGGCGGCAGTATCCGGCGATAGTATCCACGCTGCTTTTCGGCCGCAGGACATTGTGTATTCCTTTGAACCGAAAAAAGGCTATGTAAAAGGTACGGTATTCAGCTATGAAAGCATTGGCAATAAAGCAGTTTTAATGGTTAAGGTAGGGAGTTCCCTTTTGCGTATGATAGCACCAAATGGTCTTGTGGTGAAATTAGATTCCGATGTTTATATTGATTTTCACATTTCACATATTATGTTCTTCGAGGCGGAAACTACGGAATATATCTGCCGCTATAATGAAGCCGGTATTCTGGCGCTGGTAGAAGAACTGACGAAGGAGGCATAGCATATGGCGGAATTAGTAATTAAAAATCTTTTTAAACGCTATGAAAACAGCGGAAAGAAGAAAAAAACAGTAAATGACTATGCAGTGAATGATTTGACGCTGACCTGTAAATCAGGAGAATTTATTGCCCTGCTAGGACCTTCGGGCTGTGGAAAAACCACTACACTGCGGATGGTTGCAGGACTTGAGGAGATTACAAAGGGAGATATTTATCTGGGAGAAAGAAAAATTAATGATCTGCATCCGAAGGACAGACATATCGGCCTTGCTTTCGAAGATTATGCATTGTATCCGCCGCTAACGGTATATGACAATATTGCGTTTAATTTAAAAGCCAAAGGTGTGGCAAAGACTGAAATTGATAAGAGTGTCCGCGAAATCGCTCCTTTGATGAAGGTCGAAGATTTATTGGATAAGATGCCCGTAAAATTATCCGGAGGTCAGAAACAGCGTGTGAATATTGCCCGTGCCATTATCAGACGGCCGGATCTGCTGCTGATGGATGAGCCTTTATCACATCTGGATGGGAAAATGCGCCAGGCAATGCGTACGGAAATCAAGCGGATGATCAATGATATTAAATGTACTTCCGTATATGTTACCCATGACCAGCTGGAAGCGATGTCCTTGGCAGACCGGATTGCAATTATGAACCTCGGGGTACTGCAGCAGTTTGGAACGCCTATGGAAGTGTATGATGATCCGGTGAATGAATTTGTTGCTTCATTTATCGGGGAACCGCCTATGAATATCATGGAAACAACGATTGATGAAGTGGGCGGAGAATATTTCTTTACCTTTGCCGACAGTAATCTGCGTATCCATGTTCCCATCCGTTATAAAAATGTCCTGAGCAAAGGATTTAAAGTTAAGATGGGGGTTCGCCCGATGGATGTATTGATAGGCGGGCTGGATTCTAAGGGGACTCCGGTAGAAGTAGCGACTTTTGAAAATCTTGGTGATGAAAGACGCATCGGTATCCGTGTAGGAGAAAATTTGCTTATGCTTATTACGGATGATGAAACAAGATACCGGGCAGGAGATCCGATCAAATTAGAAGTTCGTGGTGAAAAAACGCATTTATTTGATATCAAAACCGGAAACCGGATTCGCGAAAATTAGCAGGGAGGATAAAAGTGCAGAGAATATTAAACAACCCGGATCATATTGTTGATGAGATGCTGAAAGGATTTTTAAAAGTACATTCAGATATTGTTGAAGAAACAAGTAATCCAAGAGTGGTTAAGGCAAAAAATATCCCGGCGGATAAAGTAGGCGTAGTAACAGGCGGGGGCTCAGGTCACAAACCTGCATTCATCGGATATGTAGGACCGAATGTGTGTGATGCCGCAGCAGTGGGAGAGATTTGCTCATCTCCTACCGCCGCTGCTTTTTTGGATGCCTGCAAGGAAGCAGATCAGGGGAAAGGCGTTGCATGCCTGTACGGCAATTATTCCGGAGATAATATGAATGTAAAAATGGCTGTGAAAATGGCAAAAAAAGCAGGAATTACGGTAAAAACAGTAGTGGCAAATGATGATGTGGCATCTGCACCAAAGGATCAGCCGGAGAAACGCCGTGGAGTAGCCGGTGAGATCTTTATGTGGAAGGCAGGCGGTGCGAAGGCGGCAATGGGTGGAAATCTTGACGAAGTTATTGCTGCAGCACAAAAAGCAATCGACCATACAAGAAGTGTGGGAATCGGCCTGACACCATGTACTCTTCCTGCGGTAGGACATCCGAACTTTGAGATTAAGGATGGAACAATGGAAGTAGGAATCGGACACCACGGGGAACCGGGAATTGAAGTATGCAAATTAGAAACAGCTGCTCAGATGGCAGGACGGATGCTGGATATTGTGCTTCCTGATTATCCTTTTGAAGCAGGGGATGAAGTGGCGGTGCTGATCTCCGGACTGGGGGCAACCCCGGTTATGGAGCTGTACGTACTGTATGATGAAATTGATAAATTGCTCACAGAAAAAGGAATCAAGACACATCGTGCGTATGTCGGAAACTATTTCACATCTCTTGAAATGATGGGAGCAACATTGACGATTCTGAAACTGGATGACGAATTGAAGGAATACATAGATATGCCTGTAAATACCATGGGATTAAAACAAGTTTAAGGAAGGGAATGACAGTGAATACATTTAAAAATGCGGATGGTAAGCCGGTATTGATGAAAATGGTAAAAGCGATTCAGGAAAATAAAGCGTATCTGGGAGAAGTAGACGGTCTCATTGGTGATGGAGACCATGGGATGAATATGAACAAAGGCTTTAGTGTTTTTGAAGAACGTTTTAGGGATAAGGGATTTTGCTTCACGGAGGGATTGGATGAACTGGGGATGATATTGTTAAATGAAATCGGCGGATCTATGGGACCTATTTATGGAACGATTTTCATCGATGCGGCGGAAGAAGGAGAGGATCTGGAAGATATTGGGACGGCAGAACTGGCATCCATGCTGGAGGCAGGGCTGGAAGGGCTGTATGGAATTGTGGAAGCCCGAGTGGGTGATAAAACTCTGGTAGATACCTTATCTCCGGCAGTAGAAAGTTTGAAACAATCTGCAAAAGAGGATACACAATTTCAGGAAGCATTAGAAAAAATGAAAGAGGCAGCAGCGAAAGGCAGAGATTCCACAAAAGATATGATAGCCAAATTCGGGCGTTCCAGCCGGTTGGGAGAAAGATCCCGGGGAGTATTAGACGCAGGGGCAGCATCCTGCTGCATTATCTTGACGGCAATGACAGATGGGATATTAGAAATAATATAAAAAATTCACATTGTGATTTTTGGGATGGTTTTGGGACGGGATGAATTTTTCATCCTGTCCCAATTTGGTTGACAGAAGAAAAGAAGCCAATGGAATACATTGTAAATACACCCAGAGTAAAAGTATTGGATTATGATGCATTATATGATATGCTTGCAGAAAAGAGGATTGCCAAAGCGGAGCCCCGCTTTACCTGTAATCCGGTGGTATTGATAATGTAAAAAGGGGGTATCAGTATGCCGTATTCCATAGGAATTGATATAGGCACTACGAATGTAAAATGTGTACTTTTTAAGGAAGGATGTGTTGTGGCTGCCGAGACAAGTAAAGAATATAAAACGTTATTAACCCAGCCGTTGTGGGTGCAGCAAGATCCGAATGACTGGTGGAATGGTGTTGTAGAATCTATTCAAGTATTGCTGGCAAAAAGCTGGATTGATCCGGAGGACATCAAGGTTATGGCAATCAGCTGCCAGGCACCTACAGTATTGCCGGTTGACAAAAAAGGACGGCCGCTTCATGATGCATTAATCTGGATGGATAGGAGAAGCAAAGAGGAATGTGAACTTATAAAAGAAAAAATCGGTTCAAAACGTGTTTTTGAAATTACAGGAAACCGTCTGGACACCTATTTTTGTCTGACCGAATTAATGTGGTTCATTAGAAATCACCCGGAAATCATGGAAAAATGCTATAAAATATTGCAGATTAACGGGTACGTAAACTATAAACTTACAGGAGAATTTTCTATTGATGAGTCTCATGTTTCAATTACCCAGATGTATGATATCCATAATAAATGCTGGAGCGAAGAATTATTAAATGCAATCGGTGCAGATGTATCGATAATGCCTCCTGTTTACGCCTGCTATGATCCGATTGGAACCGTCAGCAAAAAAGCGGCAGAAGCTACCGGCCTTTCTAAGTCTACGGTAGTACTGGCAGGAACTGTGGATGTGGCGGCAAGTGCGTTGGAAACAGGTGTATTTGAAGGAGGGAAAGCCGCGGAAATGGCAGGGACAAGTTCCGTTGTTATAATTGACTATGACAAGCTGATTATCGGGGGGGACTTGTCTTATCTAAAAGGCATCTGTGAAAATAGCAGACTGCTTTTTGGACCTATGAATACTGCGGGCGGATCCTTAAAATGGTTTCGTGATGCGCTGTATGGAGGGGAAACAGAGAAAAAAGATGCGTACATAAGAATGAATAAAGAAATTGAAAAAAAGGCAAAAAATCCTTCTAAACTAATATTTCTTCCCTATATGGCGGGAGAACGGGCACCTATCTGGGATCTGGATGCAAGAGGCGCATTCATCGGATTAAATCTGAACACAAATCGTGCAGAGATGATGCGCTCTATTATGGAGGGAACATGCTTTGCTCTTCGTGACAACCTGGAACAAGCGTATAAATTGGGAGTTTCCGTGCACGATTTGATTTGCTGCGGAGGATGTACGAACAGTGAGATCTGGTTAAAAATAAAAGCATCTGTTATTAAAAAAGAAATCAAGCTTCCGGAAGTCAATCTTGGTGCCCCGGGAGGTCTGGCATATATGATGGCAGCCTATATGGGGGAATATGCCTCGGCAGAAGAAGCTTCCAAATGCTGTCTGCGAATCAAGCGGACAATAGAACCGGTACAGGAATGGATAAAAATATATGATGAAATGTATCATATATATAAAGATTCATATCTTGCACTGTCAAGTCAGTTTAAGGCACTGTCTAAGCTTTAGCCGCTACTTCTGGTTTATGCATAAAAATGAATGAAGAGGTTTTTATTCTATCAATAATATATTATAATGAATGTACTTAAATGGTAATATAATCAGTTAAATGGCAGATAAGGAGGAAAGTAATGAATAACAAATTGTATATCAAAATAGCATATTGGTATTATACGTTAGGCTTAACTCAGGAAGAAATCGGGAAAAAAGTATCTTTATCAAGACAGAAGATCAATCAAATTATCAATTCGCTTGTGGATTTGGGAGTTGTTACAATCAATATTAATGGATATGAGAGAGACAATATTGAATATGAATGCCAACTAGAGGAGATGTTCGGATTAAAGTCGGCTGTGATTGCTTCTGATTATGGAGAAACGGAAACAGCATTTTTTAAAGTGACAAATGTGGCGGCTCAATATTTAGAACGGCAGATACAGTATGGTGATATTATTGGAGTTTCATGGGGGCATACATTAGCTGAAACTATTAAAAATATGACGTTTCAAAAGCGGAGTACTTGTCAGGTAATACAATTGATGGGAGCGCAGAATATGGAACAGCCGGTATCAAGGGCAGATGAAATTGCCCGGGAGCTGGCGAATAAACTGGAGTGTCCCAGTCATATGCTATATGCACCGGTAGTTGTAGAGCATGAAAAAACAAAAGAAATGTTAATGCGGGAAAAGAGTATTCGATTATCTTATGAGTTGATGGAAAAATGCAGTCTTGCGGTCTTCAGTATCGGAGAATTGACAGAAGACTCTACTATGTGCACCAGCGGGTATTTGTCAAAAGAAGAAGTCAAAAAATTAAATAGTGAAGGATTTGTAGCAGATATGTCGATGAATCCAATACGATTAGACGGTACATGGGAAAATTGTTATCTTGAAAACCGCATTTTGAGTGCGAACATGGAGTGTATCAGAGACATTCCCAATGCAGTCGTGGTTGCAAGCGGAGCTAAAAAAGTGCAGGCACTTCTTGCGGCACTTCGGACAGGATGTGTAGATACACTGATTACAGATGAAACAACGGCAAAACAAATCATAGATATGAATAAAAAAAGTATGGAAATGATTGAAATTCCAGGTACTCCATAAGGAGAGGGCTGCAAAATAAAGCAGCCCCTTCTTATCTTGTGTTTCGTATTGCGACACTTAGTATGGTCTCGCTGCGATTAATGAACCGTTCCGAATCCTCAGGCTTTAATGCCTGCTGACTCATCAAAGCAAGGTCGAATAATTGATTTACTACCATGCGAATGGCAATTTTATCGGATGATTTTAACAGGAACTGAATAATTTCATTATTCAGGTTGACCAGCAAAGTACTCTTTGTCGGCTTCTCTTTTGCAGAAGCATCGGCAGGATTGATGAACCCGTATATTTCCAGCATATCGGACATTCTCCGGGAGGCTTCATCGTTGATGATGAGTGTGGAGATACTTTCATATGCAAGGTTCGCAATTTTAAGTTCTATCGTACCCAACCGCTCGCCTAATTCGTTCTTGATTTTTTCTGCCAGGATATCCACTTTTGGTTTATCCTCTTCCTTTAAGTCCCCAGTGAATACTGACTCAATATTTGAGTCGATTCGGATGAACTTCAGATTCGGATGAAGCACTTCATATTTGCGCATAAATGGCTGATCGATGACATGGTCAAACAATAATGCGTTCAGCCCGCATTTCTTGAAGATTTCGATATAATGTGCCTGATCCAGCTTGTCAGAGGCATAGTATATTGTATCAGTCCGGGAATCACCTTGTTTATCCAGATATTCCTGGATGGTACGATAGTCTCCATAAATATCCATAAAAATAACTTTGCGGGTCATGACGGAAGCAAAGGTCTTGTCCTGCAGGATGCCGTATTTGACAAATGCATTTAGATTCGGCCAATAGGCTTCATATTCATTTCTCTGGTTTTGGAACATATCGTTTAATGCGATAGTAACTTCCTGAGACAAGCATTCAGCTATCAGCTCAAGTTCATTATCCTCCTGATGGTCTTCCCGTATGCCGGATCGGGAAACGGCAAGGGGAAGATCATCACATTCAATGATGCCGCTTTGAAGATTGATGAACTTTGGTATTAGTTTTGGAATATTTTCACCGATATAAACGCCTCTATTATAGATCTTAATGGTTCCGTCCAATTCCTCCGTACCGTTCTTTGTGTTTCGAAAGAATAAAATGCCGTTCACACCAATATCTATGCTTTGAAACTGAATCCAAAACATTGGATCCGATACATCATTAAAAAATTCCTTATAAAATGTATTCATATCTGCCGGCTCAATGGAGGACTTAGCCTTTTTCCATATGGGGTAAGGATTATTGACTAAGATGTGGTCATATTCGGGCGCTTCGAAATAGATCGCCGTCCTTGAAAAAATGAAGTATTTTTCGATAATCCCATGAACAAGCTCCGGCTTTTCCAAATAAGGATTTTTTTCCTCCAAATAAAGTATGATATCCGTACCGGTTTCGGTTTTTTTGGATACACTCATCTGATAGGACATATCGGCAGTGCAGTCCCAGCGAACGGCGGGAGTGTCTTTTCTGTAAGACTTTGTTTCAATTGCTACGTGGTTTGCCAGCATGAAAGCCGAGTAAAAACCTACTCCGAAATGACCAATGATGGTATCCTTACCGGATTGATTATTTTGACTAATGAATTCTTCCGCACCTGAAAAGGCAATTTGATTTATGTATTTATGAACCTCTTCTTCGCTCATCCCGATCCCGTTATCACTTATAATGAGACGTTGTGCTGCGGGATCCAGTTTTACAAGAATTTCACCTTGCACCTGAGGAATATTTTTTTCTTCCTCTTTTAAATGGGAAAGCTTTTCAATGGCATCAGTCGCATTGGAAATAAGTTCTCTGAAAACGATATCTTGCTCTGTATACAGCCATTTCTTTAGGATAGTAAATATGTTTTCGCTTTCAATTGACAGTAAGCCCTTCTTATAATTCGCTGTTTCATTCATAATTTTCACTACTTTCTTTTAAGAATTTCTATACAAATTATAATTATAGCAAAGAACTATGATGAAATGCAATAGTTTTGTTGTCGAAATGGACAAAACAGCAATGCATATTATGAATTTTACAATGCAGTATTACTTGTTTATAATTTAACGTATAACTAAAAAAATAGTATTCCGAAAAAGAGGAGGAAAAAAGTAATATGTCAAAAGAGACAAATACAAGCTATGTAAAATGGCCAAGTTATGAAGAAATCGCAGAAATGTTTAAGGAACAATTTATCATGACCAGACGTGAGGATGGTGTCGTTGAAGTTCGAATGCACTGTAAGGGCGGTCCGCTGATCTGGTCCATGGAACTGCATGATGCAATTGGTAAAATGTGGAGACTGCTCGGCACCTGCCGTGAAGTGGAAATGGTTATTTTTACCGGTACGGGAAACATCTGGGTTACTGACTTTGAAGCCGCAAGCTGGGCGCCGGAAGGTGATGATGCTGGAGAAACACGTTACAATCACATGTTTGTAGATGGCCGCCGGATGATTATCGCAATGATTCAGGATGTTGAATTCCCGACACTGGGGGTACTAAGCGGATCGGGCGGACATACGGAATTGGCTCTGATGTGTGACCTGGCAATTGCTGCCGATGATATTACGGTACTTGACCCACATATGCTGCCGGGAACTAATAACGTACCCGGGGATGGAATCCATAGCTGCTTCTTTGAACTGATGCCGGCAAGACAGGCCGTATGGTATTTGATGACCGGAGAAAAAATGACAGCTGAAGACCTCCTTAAAGTGAATGCAGTATCAGAAATCGTTCCAAGAGAGAAACTGATGGATCGTGCGTACGAAATTGCAGATATGCTGATGGCTCAGAACAGAGTTGCAAGAAGACTTACAACACAGCTTGTCAGAAGAAACTGGAAGAAGAGAATTGCAGACGATCTGGATATGGCATTCGGAACGGAGATGTTTGGAATGTTCTGCGCCGATGAGCTGCATTCAGAACTGAATTCCATGATTGAACACTTAGGACTGGAAGGCAAGATCGACCCGCCGCTGAAAGGCAAAATTAGATAATCTTGCCCGGGATACCGGTATTCCCCAAAAAGCCGAAAGCCTGTGCTTTTGGCTTTTTGGGACAGATAGAAAAGGTGAAGAGGATGAAGAAAATTTTTGCTATTAACTGTGGTTCCACCTCTACTAAGGTGGCGTACTTTGAAGATGATAAGATGCTCAGCAAGGTATCTCTGGATATTTCCACAGATGAGTTGAAAAAAATGCCAAAGGTAATGGATCAATTAGAATATCGAACCAATCAGGTTAAGGAGTTTTTAGAGGAAAACAGACTGGATCCGGCAGCGTTTGATATGATCGTTGCCAGAGCCGGAGCCGTCCCAACCCTCCAAAAGGATGGCGCATACGAGGTAAATGAATTAATGATTGCCAGCGTTACCTATGCACCGGCAGCTCAGCATGGCTCCACACTGTCTTGTCTGATTGGAGACCAACTGGTAAAGGGACTTAATATTCCGGTTATTATCTACGATGCAACAAGTGTTGATTCCGGCGATGAAATTGCAAAAATTACAGGAATTCCTGAAATAACGAACAGAACGATTGCCCATTTGTTAAATACAAAGATGGCCGGACATACATATGCCGATTCTATCGGCAAAAAATACGAGGATCTAAACCTTATTATTGTACAGCTTGGCGGTGGAATTACAATGGGATACCACGATCATGGGCGCATAGCTGACTGGGTATATGATGATGAAGGACCCATGTCACCCCAGCGGGCAGGTGCAATTCCGACGAGATACCTGTCCGAGTATTGCTATAACAGTGACAAAACGCTGCAGGAAATGAAAATGTACTTATGCGGACAATCCGGGCTGGTTGCTTATTTTGGAACCCATGATGTCAGAGATGTAGAAAAGCTGATCGATGAGGGTGATGAAAAAGCAAGATTGGTTTTGGAATCGATGGCTTATGGAGTGGCTAAGAGCATTGGCAGTCTTTCGGTTATAAGAAATGGAAAGGTAGATCAGATTATCCTTACCGGAGGCGTTGCATACAGTAAAAGAATTACCAACTGGATCAAGGAAAGGGTTTCCTTCATCGCCCCGGTCAGCATTATCCCCGGGGAACGTGAAATGGAAGCGTTGGCAGCCGGAGCGCTTCGTGTGTTGAATAAAGAAGAAGAAATTCATCCTTATGATATATATCCGAAAGGCTATAGCTCAATAGAAGAGATTATCAATAATCCCAATTATCTTGCGTGAAGGGAAATAGGAGATTAGATATGAGTAAATCACATACTGTTTCAGAGAAACAATCGGAAATTCAACGTTCTGCAAAAAGCAATTTTGGAAAAAAAGGTTGGGAAATTATTATACTTTGTGCCTTCATGCTGTTTTTTGCCACAGGGACCACAACTGACGGTTTAAATGTAACCGTTCCCGCTTTGGCAGAAATCCATAACTGGGATTCGTCGGTGCTTTTGGGATTTGCGACTGTAAGCGGGCTTGTCAGTATTGCCGGTATGTTTATATTTGGTTATGTCTGCCATAAAAAAGGTCCCCGGTTTACAGCCGTATTATCATTGATTATTGGTGGTCTTTCTTACATATGGTATGGAAATGTGACTTCAATTACTCAATATGCCATAGCATTATGTATATTAAGTGTAATGGCAAATGTATCTGCATGGATATCCGGAGGCGCATTTTTGGCAAACTGGTTTCCGAAGAAAAAAGGACTTGCGCTAGGTTGGGCAACAATGGGAAATAATTTTGCTTCTGCGTGTTTTGTTCCGATTCTGTCCTTTTTAGCGGTAAAGGTGGGCATGCCGATGAGCATCAGTATTATGGGCGGCTTCATGATTTTACTTGCAGCTTGGGCTTTGAAAGTAAAAAGCACGCCGGAAGAAGATAGCTGTACGCCGGATAATGAGACTCTTACGGCGGAACAGATACAGGCATATAAAGAGGAACAAGATTCCTATGTTAGTAAATGGACTACGAAAGACTTGTTAAAGACGAAAGAGCTTTGGTTTATCAGTATCTCTCTGGGACTGTACATGATGGTCACAGTAGGCGTTATGAGCCAGCTGGTGCCAAGACTTACGAGCATCGGATTTACGCAGGAGAAAGCTGTTTTAAGTATGACGGTTTGTGCTCTTATAGGGGTAGTCGGAAGCTATGCCTGGGGTGTTTTGGATCAAAAATTAACGACAAAGGTTGCGGCGAGTATTTTTGGAGTATGGTATGGTGTTGCCATAATTTTTAATTTAATTCCCAACATGGCATGTATCTATATCTCGATATTCATGATCGGTATTGCCATCGGCGGTAATGCAAACTTTCCGGTTTCCCTTACAGCTTCCGTATTTGGACGTTACGAATTTTCCAAAGCATATGCGATTATTAATCCTTTAACGGCTGTCCTTAGAGTTGCTTCTTTCTCCGTATTAGCTATTTGCTTACAATTAACAGGTTCTTTAGCGGGGGCATATGTTTTCTTTGCTGTTTTTGCTTTTATTGCCGCTGTAGTTGTTCTCTTTGTAAAACAGGAAAAATATGTATGACAAATAAAAAGAAGGAGGCTAGAATTATGCCATTAGAAAATAAAGTAATTATCACAGCTGCCTTAACGGGAGCAATGACACCAAAAGATTTGAATCCGGATATTCCCCTGACACCGGAAGAAATTGCCGAAGACGCATACCAATGCTGGAAAGCCGGTGCGTCAGTTGTCCATTTGCATATGAGAGACGACGAAGGCCTGGGAACGATGGATAAGGGGAAATTTAAAAAAACTATTGACCTGATAAAAGAAAGAACAGATTGCGATGTAGTGATCAATTGCACAACATCAGGTGACAGCAGAGCCGGAGATGAAGAAAGAATGGCTCATCTACCCTATGTAAAACCTGAAATGGCTTCTTATGATGCAGGCTCCTTCAACTGGATGCCAGGCGGTATCTTTCAAAACTCTCCACAGTTTTTAGAAAAACTGGGTCTGAAAATGAAAGAGTTGGGGATAAAACCTGAAATGGAAATTTTTGATTCCGGTTTTATGAATATTGTAAAATATTATGTTAAAAAAGAAGTGCTTCAGACACCCTGCCATTACCAATTTGTTCTTGGGGTACTCGGCGGTATGGAAGCGACGGTGGAGAACCTGGCATATCTGCATAAGATGCTGCCCAAAGATGCTACCTGGTCAGCTTTCGGATTAGGACGGCAGCATTTGCCGATTATGTATGCAACGCTGGCTTTAGGCGGACATATTCGGGTAGGACTTGAGGATAACGTCTATTACAGCCGTGGAAAACTTGCTACAAATGTCAGCCTGGTGGAAAGAGCGGCCCGGGTTATCCGGGAATTTGGGAAAGAACCCGCAACGCCGGACGAAGCCAGAGAAATACTTGGCATTAAAAAATAACGGGGCGGTGTGTATGTATAAAAATTATGAAGAATTACTAAATGTATGTTTAAGCCGGAATACATCACCGAAAAGGGCCATCGTGGCAGGCGCAAATGATGAACATGTACTTGAGGCGGTATTTCTGGCACAAGAAAAAGGCTATGCCATACCTGTTCTGGTGGGGGAACGAAAAAAAATAGAAGCCATCCTCCGGCAAATGAATGATGGGGATAGGACATGCGAAATTGTTTCTGCCGAACCAGGCGAGAACCCTTCTGAGGTGGCCGTAAGGCTTATTCATGAAGGGAAAGGCGACTTCATTATAAAAGGTAAGATGGAAACCAGAGATTTGCTGAAACCAGTTCTTAATAAAGAGACCGGATTAAATAAGAAAGGTTTTATCACTCATTTCGGACTTATGCAGATTAAGGGATATCATAAGCTTTTGGCTTTGAGCGATGCTGCGGTCATCCCGTATCCGTCGCTGGAAGATAAAAAGAAAATAGTGAATATCTGTATGGAAACGTTACGTAAATTGGGTTATGAGAAGCCAATTGCTGGAGCCTTGTGTGCGGTGGAAACAGTAAGTGAAAAAATGCCGGAAACTATCGAAGCGCGGAAACTGCAGGAAATGGCAGAAAGTGGAGAATTTGGAGAAGGTATCGTCGTAGGACCTATTTCCTATGATCTGGCAACCCGAAAGGAATCCGCTAAGATTAAGGGATATGACTCACCCTATGCAGGGAACGTGGATATGCTCCTGGTACCGCAGCTAGTCACTGGAAATGTCATGAGCAAAATATGGAACGTTGATCCCGAAAATATTTTGGCAGGCTGTCTGGTCGGTGCCGATATACCGATCGTATTGACTTCCCGAAGTGCCAGTATGAATGAAAAGCTGCACTCCATATTATTATGTGCAATGCTTAGTTAAGAAATCCTGACAATATCAATAAAATTATTGACCAGTTTGGAAGTAATTTCTTTTTTGTACAGCATGACAATATCACAGCCTGTTGAAAAATCCTTTAGGCTAAAGGATGAAATATAGTCAGTATAGCTTTTGGAATTTGCCCAGGATGAGGGGACAATACCATACCCTAAACCTAATGAAACTTCAAGCATAACAGACTCTGTTGTATTGACGTAGAGTGTGTACAAGATCTTGGCATTGGCAAAATCCTGAAGTCTATGTAATAGCGATTTTAAAAAAGGCGGTTCAACATGAGAAGGCAGAATCAAAGGAAGAGATTGAAAGAGATCCGGCATCGTTTCCTTTGTCAAATTCTTAAAAAGCTTTGATGATACAATTAGGGAGAAATTGTCAGTTGCCACAGGAATGATTTGAAGCTCTTCATGATTTAAAGAAGCAAAATCATAAGTTAATCCGATATTATAGAGGTCATACTTGATAGCACTGGGAATTTCATTAAAATCGTAAGATTCCACAATAAGGCGTACTAAAGGATATCTTGCCTGAAAGTCACATAATGCATCGGAAAGAATCCGGTACAGAGTGCTGGGAGCTGTAATTCTGAGGATACCGGAATTGCCTTTATCGGTTAACTGCACGTTTTTGATAATGGTACCCATATGTTCAATAAACGAATCACAATCCCTGTAAAATGTCTGCCCGGCTTCCGTCAACTCTACCTGCTTATTATTTCGGTTAAGCAGCCTTACACCGAGTTCGTTCTCCAGTGCGATGATGTGCCGGCTTAGAGTTGACTGGCTGATAAAAAAGTGCTTGGCGGCTTTCGTGATATTTTTGTATTTGGCAATATACTGAAAATATTGCAGTGTTTCAATATTCATAGTAATCCCCTAAAAAGTAAATTTATCTTGATGTTACCATGAAAAGAAAGTTTGAGTCAATAAAAATAATAAATAAATGTGAATGGAAAGAGGTTGAAGGATGGAAGAGTGTTTGATTGTAGCATATGGACGGTCAGCTATAGGTAAAGCAGGCCGGGGAGCATTAGCTGCTGCAAATCCGGTGGATTATGGAGCAGAAGTGTTAAAAGGAGTAGTTGAAAAAGTCCCTGAACTATCTGCTGAGGATATTGATGATGTCATTGTCGGCTGTGCGATCCCTGAAGGGAAGATGGGATTAAATCCGGCCAGGAATATAGTCATCCGGGCGGGACTTCCGGATCAGGTACCGGGGCAGACAGTGAACCGCTTTTGCTCATCGGGTGTTCAGTCGGTAGCAACCGGTGCCGCGATGATTATGAGCGGACTGCAGGATGTAGTAATTGCAGGCGGGGTAGAATCTATGACCTGTCCGGTGTTTTCCTCAGAAGGTGAGTACTTGGATCAATGGCTGCTTGAGAACACGGATATATATATGCCGATGGGAATCACCGCCGAAAATGTTGCCGAGCAATATAATATAAGCAGAGAGCAAATGGAGCAGATGGCGGTAGAAAGCCACGCAAAGGCTGCAGACGCTGTGGAAAACGGGCTGTTTGACAAAGAAATTATCCCTGTAACCGGATACGATCAGGAGGGCAGCCCGGTAGTGTTCAAACGTGACGAGTGTTACCGGAAAGGAACAAACAGGGAGAAACTGGCTGCTTTGAATCCCTGCTTTAAGGAAGACGGAGTGGTAACTGCCGCAACCTCGTCTCAAAGAAGTGACGGAGCTGCGTTTGTCGTGTTGATGTCTGAAAGTAAGATAAAGGAACTGGGCATCAAGCCAATTGCAAGATTTGTATCCTTTGCAGTAGATGGTTTGGATCCGGCGGTTATGGGACTGGGACCGATCTATGCGGTTGAGAAGGTAATGGAAAAAACAGATCTTACTGCTGAGGATATGGACGTGATAGAGCTAAATGAAGCATTTGCATCACAGGCGATTGTTTCAATGGAGAAGCTAAAGCTTGATAAAAGCAAGGTAAATCCCAGAGGCGGTGCATTGGCACTGGGACATCCGCTTGGAGCGACGGGATCCATTCTGCTTGCAAAAGCAATGAATTACCTGGAACATACAAGCGGTAAGTACGGGCTTATTACCATGTGCATAGGAGGCGGTATGGGAGCTGCCTGCGTGATAGAAATGATGGGATAGAAGGAGAAATTATGGATTTTGAACAAAAAAGATGGAAATGCATGGTGGCGGCAATGGTTCTTGCGCTGTTTGCCGGGATTGGATATACATGGAGTGTTTTTCAAACTCCTTTGATGGAAAGCTTTGGATGGAGTCTGAAAACCATCTCGCTGACATTTACAATTCAGGTATTGACTTCGACGGTTGCACCTGTTTTTCTGGGGAAATATCAAAAGACAGTAGGTATTGGAAATTATTTGAGAATTGGTATTGTGGTTTATGCAGGGGGACTTGTTGCCACGATGTTTACCAGTTCTATTGGCTATTTATACATTATATATGGTCTTGTTGTAGGTACTGGTATTGCTATGCTGTATCCCTGTCTGATGGCTTACAGCGGAAGACTGTTTCCGGACAAAACGGGAATGGCTTCCGGTTTACTGGCCTGTGCTTATGGGAGCGGTGCGCTTTTCTGGGCCCCCATTGCATCCTTCTTCATGCAGCGGTTCGGTGTACTTAAGGTATTTGGACTGTTAGCGGCTATCTTCGCCATTGTTATGATTCCGGTGTCATTTTTTATAAAAAGTGTCCCTGAAGATTTTAGACCACAGCCTAAAAAAGTAAAAAAAACAAATGTCAATGTGGCATCGGCGGTAGATTATACATGGAAGGAAATGCTCAAATCTCATAAATATTACATTCTGGTTATTGCGCTGACGCTGGGAGCTACATCCGGACTGATGATTACGGGGCATGCTTCCTCCATGCTTCAGGAAGTCTTGAGCTTCTCGGCAAAACAAGCTGCATTTTTCGTTGGACTAATTTCTGTTTTTAATGCGCTGGGACGCCTGGCCTCCGGTGCGGTTTCCGATTATTTTGGAAGATATAATGTAATGATGGTATTGTTCGCAATCGTTGGCGGAGCGATGATCCTGCTGACGCAGTCAACCGGAATGATATTTGTGATTGCTCTACTGGCAATCAGTTCCTGCTATGGTGGATTTACATCCATGTTCTCACCTGTATGTGCCGATAACTTTGGCCTGAAAAATCTGGCAGTCAACTATTCGTTTCTGTATGTTGCCTATGGATTGGCAGGGGTGATCGGACCACAGGTTGCAGCGGCAACGAAGACAGCAAGCGGCGGATACAATCTGGCATTTTTAATCGTAGCAGTCATGAGCGCGGCCGGATTTTTGCTGGTACTGTTTTTAAAAACCGAGAGAAAGAGGTGATTCAGTTTCATGAAAAAAGTAAGGTTACAAGTCGATGGATACACAATTGAAGCAGAAGAGGGACAAAACGTACTGCAGGCGGCGCTGGATGCCGGTATCTATATTCCGCATTTGTGCTATCATCCCGATCTGACCCCACTGGGAAACTGTAAACTATGTGCGGTAGAGGTAGAAGGTGAACCGGATATTGTTCAGGCATGTGAGACAACGACAAAAGAAGGCATGGTGGTTAAGACCAAGACGGAAGCGGTAACAAAGCTTCGGACGGTAGCGCTGGAGCTTATGCTGGCAAGCCATCCGTCAGACTGTACATCCTGTGATAAGTATTTGAACTGCGAACTGCAGGCACTGATGCAGTATATGGGTGTTGCCCATTCCAGACTGCGGGAGATTGAAAAGGGAAATACCAGAATTGCAAAATCAGATAACCTGATCAAGAAGGAAATGCAGCGCTGTATCCAATGTGGCCGTTGTGTTCGGGCATGTGAAGAGCTTCGTGGTGTTAACGCACTGTCTTTTAACAAAAAAAATGGTGAAACCTATGTCAATACACCGGGGGATAAACCATTGTCTGAAGAAAATTGCAGATTCTGCGGAGCCTGCGTGGAAGTATGTCCGACCGGAGCCATTCAGGATGTAAAAGGTGTATTTTCAGCTGCTGTACCGAAACAAGCAGCATTGATTCCGTGTAAGAATGACTGTCCGGCACATACGGACATTCCGCTGTATATCAGACTAACGAAAGAGGAAAGATACAGTGATGCAGTTGCGGTCATAAGAGAAAAACTCACATTCCCTCATTCTCTGGGGATGATTTGTACACATACCTGTGAGTCCGGCTGCAAAAGATCGCATGTAAATGAATCCCTGGCGATCAGGAACATTAAACGGTTTGCCGTAGAAAACGATAAGGAAGAAACCTGGAGAAGGCGTACACTTCGAAACGAGTCCAATGGGAAAAAGGTGGCTGTTATCGGAGGCGGACCGTCAGGAATGACAGCAGCGTATTATCTTGCGAAAAAAGGGTATAACACGGAAGTCTATGAACGGCAGGCGTTGCCCGGCGGCATGCTTTCCTACGGAATTCCAAAGTACAGGATGCCCCAGGAAATTGTAAATAAAGAAATCGAGATTTTAAAGGAAGAGGGCATCACGGTTCATACGAATTCCAAAGTGTATTCGGTTAATGAATTAAAAGGCAAAGGCTATGATGCAATACTGATCGCTGTTGGTGCATGCAGTGGAAAAAGGCCTCCGGAATACAACAAAGCATGGAGCAATGTTCTGGATGCGGTGGATTTCTGCAGGATGTCCGGTGAAGGAAAAGTGCCGGATCTGGGAGATACCGTAACTGTCTATGGCGGCGGAAATGTTGCTTTCGACTGCGCCAGGACAGCAAAAAAACTGGGTGTAAAAACCGTACGGCTGTTTTGCCTGGAGAATCGGGAGAAAATGCTGGCGGATGATGAAGAGATTTCCGAGGCGCTGGAAGAAGGTATAGAGATATTAAGCGGAAGGACAATGCTGAATGTGGAAGAGTCCGCTGGAAAAGTAACAGCGACCACCTTGGCAACGGTAAAGAGTTTTGCATTTACTCCGAAGGGATTGGAGCTCGATCTTGAAAAAGGCTCGGAGATAACACTTTTCACCGATACACTCATCTTTGCAACCAGCCAGCAGCCGGATTTGGATGAAACTTTTGGTGTAGGACTGGTGAAAAAAAGCTTTGTTCAGGTAGATGAAACCTTAAAGACCAATGTGAATGGAGTTTTTGCTGCCGGGGATGTTACTTATGGAACAAAATCCGTGGTACAGGCAGTGGCATCTGGCCGTGATGCGGCAATGAACATTGATAAATTCTTAGGAGGCGATGGGAATATCGATGAAGTTTTGTTCGAAAGAGAAAAACGAAATCCGAGTATTGGTGTAATCGAAAATTTTGCAAAGCTGAAAAGAACGGATAACCTTAAGGATGCATGCGATGCATGTGAAGAAACTGTGCGCTGCCTCCAATGTGACTTAAGGCTGGATATCAAAAAAGTTAAGTATTGGGTGGATCCGCATTTTAAGAAGGTAAAAGAGGTGAAGGTATGATTTGTAATGAAAACAGCGCCTTGCTGCCAAGCTGGGATACTTCGGACAGTAGTGCCTGCGTAGTTGACTATTGTATGAATCTGATGGATATCGCCAGGAAAGAAACCTGTGGGAAATGCGTCTTTTGCAGAGAAGGCACCCTGCAGATTTACGAAATCATCAAGGATATAGCGGAAGGAAATGCTGAAAGCGGGGATTATGAGATGCTGCTTGATATTCTGGCTCAAATTGAAAAAGGCGGCTCCTGCGAAATGTCAAAGACAGCAGCTTCCCAGTGTATCGAAATGCTGAAAGCATATGAAGAGGACTGGGATATGCATATCCGCCGTAAGCGATGTGCGAAATTGGTATGTAAAGGGATGTATACTCTTTATATAGAGCCGCAGCTTTGTGATGGTTGTGGTAAATGCCTGGAAATTTGTCCTGACGGAGCAATTTCAGGAGGAACGGGAATGATTCATGTAATCAACGGAACCGCCGGCAAGGACAAGA
>Ga0153983_1000027_pt1 | contig 30769 bp, 35 predicted proteins | sample TSGA067MetaG_FD_104693 | JGI IMG/M metagenome (GOLD analysis project Ga0153983, IMG submission 104693) | Attine ant fungus gardens microbial communities from Georgia, USA - TSGA067 MetaG | ecosystem: Host-associated > Fungi > Mycelium > Unclassified | place: USA: Georgia, Alexander Wildlife... | reverse complement strand
CTGGAGGCCATGGCGGCTAAGCGGCGTGAATACTATTTCGGCACAGACCGGGACGGCAATAACCTGCTGTACGAAGGCATTTCCGCCGAAGCCAGAATCGTTTCCGTTATCCGGGCAGGCATTTTTGTGGATCTGTTCGGCGTCGAAACCTATATCCCCCTGCGGGAACTGAGTTATCAGCGCTGGGTTGACGCCGGGAACCATTACCAGGCCGGCCAGCGTGTCCTGGTGAAAATACTGAGCCTTGACCGGAACGACCGCAGCAATATCAAGGTCACTGCCTCAGTCAAGCAGGCAGGGGAGAACCCCTATGAAAAGGCGCTGCGCCGTTACACCGTTGGAAGCCGCTATGTCGGCACCGTCAGTATGGTGGATACCAACGGTGTTTTTGTTTCTCTTGACGGCGGCATCGACTGTTTATGCAGTTACCCCAAACGCGGCCGGCCGCCGCGCGGTTCCCGGGTCACGGTCCGTATTCTTGGTATCAATCATGAGAGCAACCGGATATGGGGAGCCATTACGCATATGACGAACTAGATGACATCAGGAGGTAGATACTATGGACGATCATTTGTCCCGCCAGGAACAAAAACGTCGCAAAGAGCTTTCTGACCAGGCACGGGCAACGATTGTCCGTACCCTTCCGGTGGAGGATGCAGACGGTTCATGCGTTATGGCTGGCTATGGCGGATTTTACCTGCAGATAGCCTTTTCCCCGCTGCATCCCCTGATGGTGTTTTACCTGGCACGCGGCTTAGACCGCCCCGGTACCCGGAAAGACAGGCGGCTGATCAATGACTTGAACTTAAAAAGTGTGCTTGGCAGCCATGCGATCAACGATGAGGTAGGATGCTATTCCTACCGGGTGGCGCATTGGCTGGATACCGAACTTACCCAGACAAGGTTTCTGGAGATGCTGGAACGCTGTGCGGAGGAGGCAAAACGTGCGTACAACCAACTGGCAGAGTCACATTCTTTTTCATAGGTACAGCACCGTAAATCCCTTTTTTCGTCCGATATCAGGACTTCATATACACCGTCTAAAGGCTACAGCCCCTTTCCGTTTAACTACAGAGAGGGGCTTTATCAATTTCGAAAGGATGTATTTTTATGCAAAAAAACAAAACAACCATGGGGAAACCCAAAAGGCTGATCGCCTTACTCCTCTGCCTGGTCATGGCAGTTATGGCGCTGCCGGCGCAGGTGTTTGCGGCAACAGGTGATGCGGGTACGATTACCTTCGCGCTCACCTATGATGCGAACGGCAATGCCATGCATTATAATTCCAGTGCTGTCATAAACGGATATACCGCCGGCGGTACGGGAAATTACAAATACCGCATGTATGTGGATGGGGATACTGCCTTTTGCATCCAGCCGGGCGCACCCCTTCACTCGGGCGACACACTCAAAGAAAGCTCCTCCGCCACCTGGAACGCCCTTTCCTCCGATCAGAAGAAAGCCGTCGGCCTTGCCCTTTTATACGGATATCAGGGCAACAAAAAGAACCTGTCGGGAAGTGACGACGAGATATGGCTGGCAACACAGACCCTTGTCTGGGAGTTTGCGACAGGGTGCAGAAATGCCACAGGCGCCTACAAGCAGACAAGCACTACCGTGTACAGTCTTCATTTCGGTTCGAACTATGCCAACAGCGGCGCACGGGCGGCTTATGACCAGATTGTCGCGCTGCTGGCGGAGCATAGCACCATCCCCAGCTTTATGTCGGAAAGCAAGACGGGTGTTACAAAGGAACTCTCATACAGCAGCGGCAAGTACTCCATCACCTTAACCGACAGTAACGGCGTACTTTCGGACTACACCTTCTCCTGCTCCGACAGCAGCGTGAGTATTACAAAATCCGGCAATAAGCTGACCGTCAACGCCACAAATGCCATCGACGGCTCGGTCAGGATTACGGCTGTGAGAAATAATGTGCCAACTGTTAGCACAAGTGCAAAGCTGCTCGCTTACGGCGACGCCAGTTTGCAGGACGTGGTGACCGGCGTGGAAAATGCGGACAGCGTAAATGCGTATATCAATATCGAAACGCCTACCGGAACACTCGACTTAAAAAAGACCTCTGAGGACGGCGTTGTATCCGGTATTAATTTTACGATCACGGGTGACAACTATGAAAAGACCGTGACGACCGGAAGTGACGGTACCATCTCTGTGGAAGGAATGTTCCCCGGCACTTATACGGTTGCAGAAGCCGCTTATGACCGTTATGTGCCGCAGAAATCCCAGACAGTAACAATTATCGGCGGTCAGACTTCTACCGTGTCCTTTTCCAATGTCCTGAAGAAATTCCGGGTCACCGTCACCAAAACGGATGCGGAATCCGGCGAAGCCCAGGGCGACGCCTCCCTTGCGGGTGCTGTTTACGGCATCTACCATAACGGGGATCTGGTCGATACCTACACCACCGACGCGAACGGGCAATTCACGACCGCCTATTATATCTGCGGCTCCGATTGGATCATCCTGGAGATTTCGCCGTCGGAAGGCTACCTGCTGGATGATACGGCATATCCTGTTGGCGCCGAACCCGGCAACTTTACCATTGAGCTGAATACAGTCAAAAACGGCGTCACGGAACAGGTCATCAAGGGCAACATACGGCTTGTGAAGCATATCGACCGGTGGGACGAGGATGTGGATGAAAGCGAGCAGGACGGCGGAGGCAACGCCGGCATGGTGGAACAGCCCGAGGCGGGCGCCGTTTTCCAGATCTATTTACGCAGCGCCGGCAGCTATGAGAATGCCAAGGAGACGGAGCGCGACCTGCTGACGACAGACGCAGACGGTTTCGCCGTTTCGAAGGATCTGCCCTACGGCCGGTACACGGTGCACCAGGTCTCCGGCATGGAAGGCCAATCCCTGGTTTCCGATTTTACGGTCTACATCAATTCCAACGGCAGGACGTATTCCTATATCCTCAATAATGATACGATTACGGCCCTGGTACGGATTGAAAAGCATGACGCGGAGACCGGCAAGATCATCCCGCTCAGCGGCGTCGGCTTCCAGGTCCGGGATCTGTCCACAGGGGAGATGATCACGCAGACCATCAACTACCCCACGCCGGAAACATTGGATACTTTCTACACCTCCGACGAGGGCTGGCTGATGCTTCCTTATGAGCTTGCCTACGGCGACTACGAGCTGATCGAGGTGGAAACGGCCTACGGGTACGTCTTAAACAGCGATCCGGTTCCGTTCACCATCGACGGCAGTTCGGCCACGGTCGTTGTCATCAAGGAAAACATGCCGCAAAAGGGCACCATCACCGTGACAAAGACCGGTGAGGTGTTCACAAGCGTCACCGAGAGCGGCGGCATCTACCAGCCGGTCTATGATACAAAAGGGCTGTCCGGGGCCACATACGACGTGATCGCCGCAGAGGACATCTACACGGGCGACGGGACGCTCCGCGCGGCCGAGGGCGATGTTGTGGCGACCGTCACGACCGACAGCACCGGAAGCGCGGTTACGGATCCCCTTTACCTTGGCCGTTACCGGATTGTGGAGACACAGGCGCCGAACGGCATGGTGCTGAATACGGCTGAGCTGCTTGTTGAACTTGTATATGCCGGTCAGGAGGTGGAAGTCGCTTCCACCAAAGCCGGTGTTTATAACGAGCGGCAGAAGGTCTCCATCGACCTGTATAAGACTCTGGAAGCAGATGAACTCTTCGGCATCGGCAACAACGGCGAGGTCCTTGCGGTCACCTTCGGGTTGTTTGCAGCCGGGGATATCACCGCCGCCGACGGTTCCGTTATCCCTGAAGGAGGCCTGATTGAGCGAATCAGTCCGGACAATGACGGATTCGGGATATTCACTTCAGATCTTCCGGTAGGCACCTCCTATTACGTTCAGGAGATCAGTACCGACAAGCATTATGTAGTAAGCGACGCCAAGTATCCGGTCGCCTTTGAATACCAGGGACAGGAAGCGGCGCTCGTTACCGTCACAGTGAATGACGGCGAGACCATTACAAATAAAATCCTCCGCGGGGACGTGGAAGGGCGGAAACTGGATGAAGACGGACAGGGCCTTGGCGGTGCGCTGATCGGACTCTTTGCCCCTGATACGGAGGAGTACACGGCGGAAAACGCCCTGATGAGTACGACCTCCGCAGAGGACGGAGCTTTTTCCTTTAAGGATATCCCTTACGGCCACTGGGTCATTCATGAGATCGAGGCGCCGACGGGCTTTGTCCTTTCCCAGGAGCAGCATCACGTCTATATTTCCGAGGACGCTTCCGTGATAGAAATTTCCATTGACAATATACTGATCCGCGGCAGTGTCCGGTTATATAAGACCGACGCGGACTATCCGGATCACAAGCTGAAAGGCGCCGTGTTTGAGTTATACGAAGACACCAACGGCAACCAAAAGCTGGATGATGAAGACGTTCTGGTAGGCAAGCTTGCGGAAGCAGACGCCGGCGTGCATGAAATGCATAACCTGACTTATGGCGGATACCTGGTCAGAGAGACAGTCGCTCCGGAAGGGTTCATCCTGGATGAAAACGCCTACTACTTCGAGATCGTGACGGACGGCGAAACCGTCGTCGTTGAGAATGAAGCCGGCAAAGGGTTCATCAACCAGGCGCAAACCGGCGGACTCAAAATCATCAAGACATCCAGTGACGGCAAAAAGGAAGGCTTCTCGTTCAAAATTGAGGGGGACAACTATTCCGAAACCTTCGTCACAAATGCGGACGGGGAAATTTACATTGAAACCCTGCGCGTTGGAACCTACACCATTACCGAGGTTTCGGATGATGCCAGCAGCGGATACGTCCTTCCGGACCCGGTTACTGTCGAAATCACAGCCGATGAGATTTTGGAGGTGCGTATCCATAACGACAAGGTTACGGAAACGACCTCTGTGCCGAAAACCGGCGATGACAGCAATATACTGCCCTGGCTCATTCTTCTGGGCGCCGGTCTGGCCGGATGCGTCACAGCCACTGTGCTTGCCGTAAAAAAGAAAAAGAAACCGGCGGTTTCCGAGACGGAGCCGCCGGCAGCTGAGTAACAATCACCACGGATACGGGTGTACTGTATGCTACACCCGTATCCTTTTAAATAGGAGGTCCGATATGAATACCTTTACGAAATGTGCGCTGCTCGCTCTGGCCGTCGCATGCGTTGGTGCACTTGGCACATTTGGCATGCGCTTAATAAGGAGCAGGCGCCGGTTTTCCAAGCTGTGTTGACCGGGTCAGGATTCCCGGAGAGCAGGCGTTGCTGCCGCACCTGGGATGAAAAAAATATTTGGAGGTAAGAATGATATGAGTAAACTGTTAAAAAGACCTATGGTATGGATCATGGCGCTGGCTGTTTGCCTCTGCGCCGCCTTTTTATTTACACCTGCAGTTTATGCCGATACCGATGGTACGGAGCTTCAGGTTACCGACCAGCCGGAAAAGCTGGTCATCCAGCTGGGCACTGCCTGGGCCGGTGTCGAATTTGAGCTCAAGACCGACGCGGGATTATATCCGCAGCCGGTTGTCGTCAGTGCGGAAGGCGTTCTGAGTATGGAGCTGGGCGGCAGCAAAACATACACCCTGAGCGCCATGAATTCCCCGAATTCGGTGCCGGATCCTGATGCTGCCGCCTCGGCAGCGTCTCAGGATGAAACAACTCTTTCTCCCGAAGATGACCAGCTATCATCCGCATCGGACGGTAATTCCGGGCAGACGGAAAATCCGGAACCGTCGGAAAATCCGGAACAGACAGATAATCAGGATGATAACAGCCAATCCGTTGATGAGCAGGATAACAACCTCATTAAGGGGATCCCCAATATGCACCTGTTCCTGTTTGCCGGCGGACTCATCGCATGCATCTCCGGGCTCGTGGTTATGTGGGTCGTGAAAAGGCGCAAATCCAACCGGTACGACGACTCGGATGATTATGATGACGACGAGGAAGACGATTGATTTCCCAGACTGAGTTTGAAAAGAGTCTATGATGACAATTTGAAGTGATATATAATATATTTATAAATAATACTTCAAAAACGCTTGACTTGTGCCGTAATCTGTGGTATTATGAAGTCGTGGCAGAGGCTTGCGCTCAGGCTTTCGGTACGGCGGACGGTACCCCGGCGTCAGAACATGCCCCGCGGGCATGGAACCGTTACGGATTTAGCGCACTGAGCGATCCACACGGCGCAAGCCAAAATTGAATAGTTGTGGCCGGAAGGCTGCTGAAATCTTACAGAGTCAACTTGCTGGTGAGACACCAATAACCAGCTACGTTGATTCTGTATGCCTTTTTAGCGGTCTTCCGGCTTTTTATTTTACATATAACGGAGGTGAGCACGATGAAAAAGAAAAAAAGAAGGGGGACGGGTGGAGCACCCGGGATAAACAACCTGCGTTGTCCCTACTGCGGCAGTCCGGCGGTGCTCCGCAGCGCCGATGGAATCTACCGTGAGAACCACAACGATACCAAGCTGTATGTCTGTTCGAAATATCCCGTATGTGATGCGTATGTGCGCATCCAGGCAGGTACTAAAAACATTCCTTTGGGAAGCCTGGCCAATGGTGAGCTGCGTGCCCTGCGGATAGAAGCGCACCGCTATTTTGACCGGATACACCAGACCGGGCTGATGAGCAAACAGGATGCCTATGCCTGGCTGGCAACCATTGTCGCAGCGCCGATGTCCTATGCGCATATCGGGCAATTGAGCGAGTATTACTGCAGAGTCGTCATTGAGGAGAGTAGACGATTTTTGAAGAACAATGAAGAGAGGATTGCAAGGAAGAATTCCGGAACCCGGACACGGCTTCCAATGGCAGTGGGAGGTGAATGATATGCATCTGAGCAAAGAACAGCAGTTATTAGTCGAAAACAACCTTGCTTTGGTGAGAACGGTAATCAGAGATAAGGTTCACGGTCCAGGCAGCATCGGTGTTTTCACCTATGAGGATCTCTACCAGATCGGATGCATTGGCCTATGTAAGGCCGCCTATACCGATAAATACCAATATGCGTATAATCGGGAAAATGCGCATTCCAAAGAGGAAACGCGCTTTTCGACCTATGCATACCGGCTGATTTGGAATGAGATCTGCACGATGCTGGGGTATGCCACAAAGGTGAGGGCGGAGTCAGTGACCGATCCGGAGGATGTCCTTACTTTGGTGGAAATGGACCCAGCCGGCATTGATGACGACATTGCGGAAACTGAATTTCGGTCTGCGCTGGAAAGCGTGATCAGCGATGCGGCCAAGTCTGCCACCGGTGTAACGGCCAAAGGCATCCAGGCGCTTCAGTACATGGCTCAGGGGTATACATCCACAGAGATTGCCGGTATGATGGGCGGCGTCTCCTGCCATCATGTGACCGCATGGATATCCAAGGCCAGAAAATATCTTAAAGCAAATCCGGAACTGGCCGGCTTACTGGACACGGCGTAAAGAATGAGTCTGATGGAAACTGTAGCCACCCAGGTAGAGAGGTTTCAATGAAAGTGAAAAAGATAATACGAAAATGGGCCGCACCAGTGCTGTGCGGCTTCTTTCTTTTTTGTGTATGAAATTCGTGTTTATGATTGGATATGTCCCCACGGCCTCCATGGAGCCTACCATACTGGAAGGCAGCTATATCCTGGGACTGAGAATCCATGGCGAGCTGCATCGCGGAGATATCGTCATATTCAGGCTGGGCGGCCGGAACCTGGTCAAACGCATCGCGGCCGTGGCGGGCGACGTTGTATATGTCGACGAGAACACTTTTACTGTAGAGATAAACAGCGTCCTGGAGGGTGCCACAAAAATAATAGAAGTGCCGGAGGGGCACTTCTATATGCTGGGGGATAACCCGGCCGAATCCTTCGACTCCCGGTATTGGGGTGATCCTTTTATCCATGAGGATGATATTCTGGCCAGGTTGTTTACAAAATGAAGTTTTTGCTAACGGGGTAATCCAAGCAAAAGAAGTAGGAGAAGAATAATATTCCTGCTTTATTTGCTATACCTTCACATATAAAAGGAATTGATAAATTTAATTTGTTAATTATCCAAAATACCATATATCGTTATTGACACACGCCCGCCTCTTTCGGTATTACTCAGTGTAAGAAAACCTTTATGCATTTCGGCAACACGGCTTGCAATAGCAAGCCCAAAGCCATAATGACCTTCCGTCAAGCGTGTTTCATCCTGTTTCCAAAACATTTCAGATGCGTGTTTTAGTGCTTCTTTGGAGAATCCTTTGCCGGAGTCGCTGATGTCAAAAACCATTCGTCTTGAATCCCCTGAAACCAATATATCAACGGAACTGCCTTTAAGCGAGTATCTGATCGCGTTATCAAGCACATTGGTTAATGCTCTGCTTAATAAAAGCGGATAACCAACGATGTTTTCAATAGCCTTGTTGTCTATTTCAATTTTTACTTCATTAATTGCGGCAACTGTGGCGACAATTTCACATACATCATTTAGCAACTCTTTGATATTAATTTCTATCGGCTTTTCAGTTGTAAAATCGTATTCCGAAACCTGCTGAAGCGCTTCGACGTAATGCTTTGTCCGTTCGCCGCTGGTTAGGATTTGTTTGGCATATTCAGTCTGGTGGGAGAGAAGGTTTTCTTCAAGAAGAAGTTCAGCGTTTCCGTTGATTGCTGTTATTGGTGTTCTCAAATCATGCGCTAACGCGGCAATCTCACTCTTGCGCCTTTGTTGCAAAGCCCATTGTTCTTTTAGTGAATCATTCAGAGCAGCTCTCATTTCTTCCATAGCAATTAGCGCCTTTCTAAACTCAAGCATATTACTATTTGGGACAATTTCAGTTTCAAGGTTGCGAGAAGCAATTGTTCTTGTCGCATTTTCAATAAAGCTAATTTCCCGATAAAATCGCTTACTGATCTTCCTGATATACATTACAAAGCAAACGACAATGCTTGCAAACATTAAGGCTAATAATACCCAGTCTGCTGGGATGCCGCGTAAACCTACAATTTGGGCATAGTAGTTCCAAATGAACAGACAATAGCTGCCATTAGAAAAGTGTATATAACCAGCATTCATATACCCATTTCCGTCGACTGGATACCTGCTCATAAATTCGATGGTTTTGTTTTCGCTCATTGATGACTTTTGCACCGAACCATCCGAGTCAAAAAGAATGTAATCATAATGAATGGTTGATGTTCCAATGTCAAATCTGTCTGCTTCTTGCATTTTTTGCATTGCGGCCTTTGCTTCATTTGATGATGTATCTGCGGGTAAAATTAACCCACTACGAATACACAGGATAAATAAAAGCCACCAAATAAGAATAATCAGAGGAACAGCCAATGCCGCTTGAGCTGTGGTTGCTATAAAATATTTACGAATGCTTATTGCTTTTCTTTTTTCCATCTATATCCAATCCCCCAAACGGTTTCAATCGGGTCTTCTCCATGCGCTTTAAGCTTAACCCTGATGTTCCGCATATGTTCCACGATCACATGTTCATCAGATTCACCGTCAAAGCTAAAAACGGATTCGTAGATTTGTTCCTTTGAAAGTGTTTGCCCAGCGTGTTCCATTAACAAGGCTGCAATGGCATATTCGCTTTTCGTAAAGGGAACGACAGACTCATTGATTCTAAATCGATTTTCGGCAAGATGTAAAATGATATTTCCGTTTCTTATTGCATTGGTAGCGGTACGCTTATCCCTTCGGAGATGTGCAGCCACACGCGCACGTAGTTCAGCAAGGCTAAATGGCTTTTCTATATAGTCATCTGCTCCGAGTCCAAAACCATGTATCAAGTCAGTTTCAGCCGTTTTTGCTGTCACAAATAGAATAGGCGCATCGACATTATCTCTGATTCTGCCTAGATATGCAAATCCGTCTTCTATAGGCATCATAACATCCAAGAGAATCAAATCTGCAAATTGGGCTTTCTGCAATGTGACCTCCGAAGTTTCTGAAGCTACATCAACCGTATGTCCTTCTTTTGAAAGGGCATTTTGTATAAGCTTCAAAATTGCCAAGTCATCATCAATTACCAATATATTGGCCATTGTCATCCCTCCTCTAAAGCTAAATTATTCTACATTCTTTCTTCCATCCCACCGGGCAAACCAGACGAACATGATACTAATAAATATCAAGGTCATAAATACTATGATTGGTGTCGCAAGCCGAATTGAAGCACTTGCGTAGTTAGCGATATCATTTGATGCACCAAACGCCAATGACAGGTACATTTCGGTAATGCGCACTCCCCATCCCGGAGGCAGTATATACCAGACCGCCGCACCTAATCCCGTTAAAAGCAGCGCAGCGATTAGCGATTCAAAAGCCGCAACAGCAATGCTGATATTACGGCCAAACTTTAGGGCGGTCAACATCTGTATCGCATAGAGAATAATAGAACATGCCCAAACGATTACTCCGGTGAGAATATAACTGATTATGCCGGAAATCGGCACGCTTCTCAAGGCAACAAGACTGACTCCAAATAAAGCGGCGGCAAGCAGGCATGAAACCAGACCGGCTCCTATTACCAAAACAAATTTGCTGAAAAGGGCTTTTGCTCTTGATGGACTGCTCAAAAGAAAATAAGCATCTCCGGCATCCATTTCTTGATTTACCACCAGCGAACAGACAATCGCTGATACCACCGGGAAAGCAATTGCTATTACCTGGAAGTAAGCTATTGCCATAGCCTCTGTACTATAGCCTGTAACGGCAGTATATAGAGCGAATACCGTTGCACAAGCAATCGGTATGAACAAATGAATTGCGAAGAAGGATGTTTTTGTCAGCTTTTTGAAGTCCGAGGACAACGTGCATTTTAATGATTGCAAGTTACTCACCACCCTTCTTTGCAAACCATATCCGTGTAAACAAATACGTCACAAAGAATGTTACAGCAGAGATGAACAAGCCCGGTAAAATCACGCTCATATCAGCAAGTGGGCTATTTGCTTCAAGCATAATACCATTAGGGTTCACGCCAAGCATGGCAGCCATAAGCCGAGCGGGTAATGCCATAGGCAGGAACCACAGATTGCCGCCGGCAATGGGTTGTAATGAACCGCCAAAGCCTAAGACAAGCAGTACAACAAAGCATGCGCCTGAGCCAAATCGAGATGTCAGAAACATTCCGGCCGGTAACATCCACGCAAATGAAATAACGAGAATCATTATGCTGAGGAATCCTGTTATCACCGAATATAATTGTCCATATACAAGTCCCGCTATCGTGGTTATCAATAATAAAGCAATATTGGCTGCAAGTAACAGGCATAAACCGACAATAATTTTAGCATCCCATGTTGAACCTTTCTTATAAGGAAGCACATCAATATTATGCCATTCCAATTTGCGGTCAGGCTCAATCACGTTTGCACAGATTAGGGAAATTGCCACTGGGGCCAAGAATACATACCACCAGTTGAAGGAGTTAATTTGGACAAATGATCCCGCCATAAGAGCTATGGCAAGCAGGGATGCCACAGTAGGTATTAAGATAGGGACAATACGGGTAAGAAGACCTTTGCCCTTTATAAATTCGCTGCTAACCAACTTATTCACTGTTATTCGCCCCTCCTTCCAGGTGTGTGATTCACGACATCTTTGAATAGCGTTTCTAACACACCGCCCTCAGGAAGCTCGCCCTCGTAGCCCAACTTTCCATTGGATATAATGCCGATGTAATCAACTGTGTGTTCGACTTCGGATAGTATATGACTTGAAACGATTGTTGTTATCCCTTGTTCGGGAAATGAACGTATCAATTGCCTGAGCGAAGCAATTCCAATCGGGTCAAGCCCATTTGCCGGTTCGTCAAGAATCATGAGCTTTGGCTTGTTTAAAAGCGCTAAAGCAATTCCGAGTCGTTGTTTCATACCAAGCGAAAATCGTTTGGCTTTTTTGCTTCCGGTGTTTGTCAGTTCTACGGTTTCCAGCACCTCACAGATACGTTCTTTTGGTATCCCGAGTGCCTTGGCACGAACAAGCAAATTATCTTCTGCGGTAAGATTACCATAGAGCGGTGGGGTTTCGATTAATGCGCTAATCGTGTTCAAGTCATTTCTGCTCCACACTCGTCCCTCATAAGTGATTTTTCCTGACGTAGGACGGGCAATTCCGGAAAGCATTTTTAGGATTGTGGATTTTCCAGCGCCGTTTGGTCCTAAAAGTCCATAAACTTTGTTTTCGGGAATTGAAAGGGAAATACCGTCTACGGCGAAAAAACCGCTATATTCCTTTACAAGTTCGCTTGTTGTCAAAATGCATTTATCCATTTCGCATCAGTTCCTTTCTATCTTGTTGAATTTCCGTAAGCAGGTTTTGCATCTCTGTTACGAATATCAGTATAGAAAAGAATTATCAGGAAAGTATCAGAATACCAAAAAAATTTCCCCCAGCGACCATGAAATTTCATTTGAACTAAAGCGGAGCAAACGCTTAACAAAAACATGAATTACTTAGTTTTCAACAGTAGTAATTCAATGTTTTTTAAGTCTGCCATCTGCTGGCTTTTTAGCATTCTCCGGAATCACCCACATCCAGCCGAGCCGATAAGCTCCTTCGATTCTACCTTGCTTGCATAGAAGCTGTACTCTTCGGTCTGATATTCTCCATTTCTCGGCGGCATCTTTTGCTGTAATTAACTTCATAATATCAACCCTTCGGCATAATTCATCAATATGCATTATATACGAAGAAACGAATGATAGCAAGGTATGTACAAGTGAATTTATTATGTTCATGAGATAATGTAATAAAAAAGCCTCACCGCCTCCGGAGTGAACGGCTGGCAGTGCGGCAATTTTAAGCTTTGGTTTTGTGTATGAAATTCGTGTTTATGATCGGATACGTCCCCACGGCTTCCATGGATCCCAGCATAGCGGCGGGCATGAGAATCCATGGTGAGCTGCAGCGCGGAGATATCGTCATATTCAGGCTGGATGGCCGGAACCTGCTCAAACGCATCGCGACCGTACCGAGCGATGTTGTATATGTTGACGAGTCCACCTTTACTGTAAGGATAAACAGCATTCTGGAGGGTGCCACAAAAATAATAGAAGTGCTGGAGGGGCACTTCTATATGCTAGGGGATATCCCGGCTGAATCCCTCGACTCCCGGTATTGGGGTGATCCTTTTATCCATGAGGATGATATTCTGGCCAGGTTGTTTATACAATGATATCAAATTAAACGGCTGATACTAAAAATTAAATTCATTTCCCCAATCAAAACCTTCCGATTGTTCTAAACTCTTAGGCCAATGACTGCACCATTCCGGGACGCCGGGAGCTTCTATCCTATCGGAACTTGGCGTATACGGCTTTATATCAAGTACGGGTGTACCGTCATTAGCGTCAATCCATGCAATCTGGATAATGCCCTTTTTGTGGTCTATCTGGACAACCTGTACTGCAGTCAAAGCAATCGGATTGGGGCGAACAGGCGACCTTGTAGCGAATATTCCCATTACATCCGGAGCGATTTTATATGGTTGCGGCGTTTCAAGGATATTTCTCGCTTCTTCGTTATCAAAGTCGCTGAACCACCAAATAACGCTAAGATGGCTAAATCCGTCCAATGCTTGCATGGCCGGAATATATTTCGGTTCAAGCTCAATAAACATTCCTTTTTCGTTGACATTGATTTTGCCAATAGGGGTTACCTGATAATTTTGCATAGTATATTCCTCCACATAATTTTTTGTTTTACCTGTGAACCCAGTGTAGACCCTCACACCATGTGAGAGTCAATATCAAAAACATTTTTCTTCAATTAGTTTTTGGGTAGAAACCTGAAATAATAACGGGCACGACAGCAATTATTTGCCATCGTGCCCGTTACATTCTTGCAGCGCATGTCTATTTCCGTTTAACAGGAATCCACATCTCACTATAATAGTTTTCGTCCTGCGTTCCTCTCGGGTACTGGGCCGGATCACTGTACATTTCAATGCAGTAGCCCGCCGCAATTTCGTAGTCCTTGCAGTTCGGGAGCCACTCGGAAAAGATTTTCTTGTTCACATCCTGCATAGACTGCGGCATCGCGCCCTTGCAGGTAAAAACAGCCCAGGTGTATTTTGGAATAATCTTTGTAACGAACCCCTCCGGAATATCCATCGCGGCATTGTAGTTGTCGGCAATCAGATATTCAAACTCGTTACCACTCATGCTTTCGTCAATGTTTATGCCGTAGGTGCTGCAAATCTCGCCGCATTTTTCTGATTTGTCAAACTCCGCCCACAGCTTCGGAACCACCTCCATTGCATTTTCATACTGAAACACCCTTGATAAGCCAATAACCGTAAATGCATCTTTCTCAACAATTTTGTAATCCATAGAATAACCGCCTTCCAAAGTAAATTTGATTTTCAGCGGCGCAAAGGATTTCACCATTGCTCCGCTTTTGCGAACGGCAGTAGGTGTAGCGCCGTGAAAGCGGGTAAAAGATTTCGTGAAGCTGTCGGGTGAATCGTAACCGTACTTGATTGCAATATCAATAATCTTTTCATCGGTAGAGGCAAGCTCGCTGCCGGCAAGTGCGAGCCTGCGGCACCTGATATACTCCGAAACCGTAAAGCCGCAAAGCATAGCAAAGCCTTTCTGAAAATAGAATGGTGAAATAAGCGCTTTTTTTGCAATGCTTTCGATTGTCAGTTCCTGCGTGATATTTTCCTCAATATAGTTTATCGCTTCACCAATACATTCCATCCATCTCATACCCGTCACCTCCCGTCCGTGTTTTTATCATACAGCTTATCAAGGGGTTAATCCCGACTTTTTGTGCTAAGTTGTGTCTAAGGAAAGCATTATAATTCCCATTATATTTTCACCAGCGGGACTTGTATTTCTGTCAAATATTTATCGGGGCTATCCTCATTCCACGGCCCCCGGTGAACGATTTGTCTGCTTGTTCCGGACATTTTATACTGGTTATGCTCCTGCAGCCAATTGGCGAAGGAGAGAAAAGCCCCCGCGATATTTTCAAAAGACCCATACACCATCGTACACGCCATAATCGGAACAGGTTCGGTGTTACGGTACACGAACCCGTTTGTGTTTTCCCCCATCCGGGCCACAGGCGCACATATTTCCATATCAACATCTTTTTCCCGATAATCCATATCGTGATATATGGTAAAAGTATCACTTGAAACAGGGATACCATGTTTATCTGCAAAGGCCGACATTTCTTTCCATAACAGCCCTTCTGCATAATAATCGGGAACAATTCTCCTTAAAGAAAATACCTGATAACTGGGAATGGATTTGATTGAAACATTGTAGTTGATTGCTATCTTTTCCCGCAGTATATCATTCTTTGCCAATTCAATTTTAGACAGCTTCTCCTGTTCCGCTTTAATTGCGCTCTCAACTTCCAGTCGCTTATTTTCAAGCTGCTTTGTAATAAATTCATCATTCCAATGGTTAAGGGCAATCGCGATTTCAGAGACATTAAAACCCAAATCGCGCAAGAAGATTATTTTATTCAAAACAGGGATTTGTTCCGCAGCGTACAGTCTGTAATTTGTAAATTTATCGGTTTGTGCAGGCTTCAATAATCCTGTTTCGTCGTAGTATCTCAACATACGGATTGACACTTGCGTTAATTTGGAAAACTCGCCTATTTTGAACATTCACACCACCTCTATTTGATAGTATTTCGTATACGATTCATATATGTTCATCAAGCCATTTATCAAGAAAAGTTAGCTGCCGCTCTGTATGAAACCAATGCTCACTATCTTCTAAAACAGTTAAATTGCAGTTGAATTGCTTAGAAAAACTTTCAACAACCTCACGCTCAGTTAGATTATCATCTGAGCCATAAAGAATCGCCGTAGGCACACTCCATTTACGAATCGGGTTTTCTTTTACAAAACAATAATAATCCCAATCAAGCGTTTCTCCCATTGGTGTGGGAATTTCTTTTTTCGCCCTCAGCATTTGCTCACTTACATTAAACCATTTCATCATGTTTTTAATTAAGTGTTCCATATCGAGGATAGGGGATAGAAAAAGGCTTTTTCTGATAGGAGAATCTTTGTAGGCAAGCAGGCTGAAATACACACCCAGACTACTACCATACAAGTAAATATCGCTCCAACCCTGCCGGACATATCTTTCAATAATTCCAAGGTCATGTACGCCATTCCAGGCGGTGCAAGGATAGTTTTCTTTTGTACGTTCACCATGTTCAGGTAGATCGAAGCTAAGAACCTGATAACCTTTTCGGATTGCTTTTTCCGCAAAGCCCAGTGCTTCTTCTTTACTTGACAGTTTACCGTGAACATATATATAAACTTTATTCGATTTTCCGCCCCATAAAATTGCAGGTATGTTTTCTATTTTTAATACTTCTTTTTTCATTGATACCTCGTTAATAAAATAATCTCTCAATTTGCCTGTGCTGTTTCAAAAATGACAATTTATCCAAATAGCTAGTGTCCTTTATGCTTTTGTTTTTTCTTCTGCTGGCGCAATTCAAACTGCATTTGTTTTTCAGCTTCCCGTTGCTCCCGGCTTTTTTCATTGCGGATAATCTTGTTTTCCTCATGCTGCAGTTTCAAAGCTTGCTGCGATTTTGTACCGATCCCCTGCGTTTCAAGTTGTTTTTTAATTTCTCGCTGCATTCGTTTGGGATTGACTTTCGCGTCCGACTTTTCATCCGCTTTGACAGGCGGACTAAACCGCAGTAAATGCCAGTTTTGTAGCAAATAGTCATATACCTCATAATCTTTGGGTTCTGCACCAAATGTGATTTTACATACTTCTAATAGCCCATCCGAAATGCGTTCATAAACGCCCACCCAAAAAGGATCATCAAAATAAACCGTTAGTTTGCTTTCCGTTTTTTGCACAACAAATACCCCCTTGTTTATTAAGCAAAGAACGGACAACCAAGGAGGCAGGTTACTGACAGTGAACTGCACCCGGACTACCAACCGGGACTGTGTTTTTATCTTCGCCATATTTTGTTACATCTATTGTATCACAATAATTTTCATTTGCCTATCCCGCCTGATCGCTTTAAGGCATACTTACATATGTATTTCATTCAACCATTTTCTACATTGCTCAATACGTTTGCCGTCATCGCCCTGTTCTTTGTCATAGGCGAATTGACGAAGCAAATCGCAGGGGAAGTCATTACATTCACCACAATGTTCCCGCTTCTTTCCTTCACAACAGGCTTTAATCGGACAGGCTTCTCCCCAAAAAGGCTTGTCAATAGCAACACAGCCCCCACAGTTTACCTGTTCTCTATAATTACACTCGTTGCATAAGATACCACATCTTGACTCGATCATTGTTACCTCTCCTTTAAAAAAGTTCACTTAAAATTTCTGAGCACCAACTGATCATCAAGCTAAAATATTCATCCGGATTCGCAATAATTTTCTTTTGATGTTCGTTCCAGCTCATGCTGACAGAAAGAATTTCCCGTTCTGTTTCAGTAAATAAGGGGAGCAGTTCTTTTTTACTCCGAACATACTCGCCATGACGCAAATAGTATGCTGTCTGTAATATAAAGAAGGCGCCTTTATACAGCTCTTTTAGCGCTTGCGGTTCGCCATGTAAGAAGGTATGACAGCAGGCGTGATAGAGTCCGGATGCGCCAATTTTCACGCTTTCTATTACGTCATCCCGTCGGATTTCGGGGAGTAACCCGTCAAAGCTTCCATAGTACAGGCGTGTGTCGTTCATAAACTGAAATAACTCATGCTTTGGCCAATTCTGCAGTTCATTTCTCCCGCTGATGAAGCCGCACGTTTTATCATTTTCCGGCATAGTGGCAAGAACGCCTTTGACAGTTTTCAAATCTCCCAGCGACAGCTCATCGAGGATTATGACTGCGTCTATATCACTGTTTTCAGTGGCTTCATCTCTCTGGTAGCTGCCCTGTAGGCCCGTCAATATAAGCCTGTCCCCCAAATAGGGCTTTAATTTCTCGGTCAGTTCTGTCATCCAGTCATTGGCTATAATCATTTTTTCACCCCTTCTATGCTAACGTGTTGTTTGTATTATCAACTCATACCGCGAGGAGCGCTATACCTTATTAAAATCATGCTTATTTGAAAATATGCTGACCACATTTCTGTTTAATCTCTTTGATCGAATGGTTATTATCAATTCTTCAAACGCAGACATGCTTGCAATACAGCATACAATAAAAGAGGTTACCGCTAATCCAGTTGTGTAATACAAAAGTGGAAAACAAAATAACACTATCCCAGCTGCTTTATTGGACCAGGTATGTAAGAACGGCATTGTATGATATTTTACAAGTCCGATTCCAAGCGATAAGAAACGTATAAAAGCGATTACCCCCCACCCAGTAAAGCATCCACGGATTCCATGTAAGCAGCGGAATAAAAATAATCAGCGTAATGGATATAAAAATCAAATCGGCAATACTGTCAAGAATTTCTCCGGGTTTACTGGATGTGCTAGTCTTTCTGGCGATATATCCATCTAAAATATCACTTATACCACATAAGGCATATATAACAAAAAAGAGTATAGACAATGGCTTTATCAGCAGCAGTGAGAAAGCCATTGCCATTCTTCCTATCGTAATTATGTTCGCAGTATATTTGATTTTTACACCTCCAATCATTAGAACCCCTCACAGTACCCGCATTGCAAGCTAAAGCGGTTTGCCCGCTTAAATACCATCGGATACCGGATATCTTTGTCTGCCAAGGTTACCTAAGATTTCGTGATAGCGTTTTGTCGCCAATGTGCTCGTTTCGTCCTTTTTGCAAAAGGAGAGCTTTGCCAGTTTGGGTACGACACGTTCGACAACAATCATTCCATCCACTAATTTTGATTGCAATGCTTCAAGAGCTTCCAGAAAACGCTTGTCCTCCTTCGCCCGGTTGTAAAAGGACAGAATATAGACATATTGGAACAGATTGTATTCTTTAAAAGGATATTCTACTTGCATAAACAATGTACCCATTCCATAATGGCAGGGACCGATCGGTTTTCTGATTGTCCAGTGTTCCAGTAAAAACTCTACCGCTTTATCAAGCGATGGTTCTGCATTAAGATAATGACTGAAACGAAACGCGTCTAAAACAGTAAGCGTTGGGAATGGGTTTGAATACTCTGTTTCCGGGCCATGCCCAAAGGAAAATTTATTGCAGCGCCAGCCTCCGTCTTTGTATGGCGTTTCAAGAAGATGTTGAAATGTTTTTTGTAGTCTTTTATCGGATTGATACCCCATATGACAAAGCAAAGATGCTGCAAGCGCTGTATGGCACGGCAGGATACCGCCACTGGGATATAGCTTAAAGCGTCCATCTTCCTTCCAGACACTAAAAAACAATCCTGCAATTTCTTGAAGTACAGGTTCCGTGGATTCCATACCTAATTCTAAAAGCATAAGCGCACAGTTATAGGCCGAGAACGGGGAACCCTTTAAAAGCCGTTTATCCGGCGTAGTCCAATGGTCGGCTCCGTTATCATACCTGTGCGATAGTATTGCTTCAACATCTAATGCATATTGATTTTCTACAGCCATTTCGTTCTCCTCCTATCCAAATATTACATACTCATTATCTAATTCACCTTTGTAAACTAAGGTGAACGCAACTTATTGGGTCTTGTGGCGCTATAGCGGACTAATTACATTCTTTATCGCTATGTAAGCGAGTGGCAAATACATAAATAATAGGTTCAATCTCTGCCACAGCCCCTCTTTAGCCATCATTGTGTGTTGAAAATCCGATTTATCTGCCATGATAAACAGAGCAAAGAATAGCAGCGCCAAAATAAAAGATATTACTGAAATTAGTCCGGATATTTTATCTCCTGCTTTGAAGGAAAGTATCGTCAGAAACAGTGGCACGAATAAAAAGAGCATAAACCCGATTGCCGAACCAGCTCCATGTATTTTTGAAGCTATTGTAACAATGTCTTTAGTTTCGTTCACACTAAAAAAGCAAGTAAAAATACAGGCTCCCACGGCGAATATTCCAACAAACAATACGGTGACAACGCCTAATGGTTTTGATATACCATCATATAGACTATAAACAGCCGGTGTGGACAGCAGAAACAATACCCCCGCAATCAACATCCAAAGATTAAATGGCAGACGAACAGGACTATTGACATTGCCTAATGCACTAATTGCCGTAGTTGTATGGCTATATCCTTTATAAAATGGTGCAAGAATGAATGGGATTATCATTTCACCAATAATGGCAATCAATAAGCAATGCCAACCATATTTTATAAGTAAATTCATCTTTCGCTCTATTCTCCCTTATATACTATAAACTGACGACTTCGTCTTTTGCCCATAAGCGAATTTTATTTATTTCCAAAATCATCTGTCGTTTTCCGGTTTCCCAGTTTCCAACGGTTGTATTATCTACGCCAAGCTATTCTGCCACCTGCGCCCGGCTCCATCCAAAGTCTTCCCGGATCTGCCGATACCTGCTCTGCATATGAATCATCTCTGATACTCATATCATCCAGATGGGTACGATCAGTGTTGTCTTATGCATAGCGGACACTTCTTCCTTCATGCAGAGGATCGCGCCCATCCCCCGCGGTATGCTTCCGGCGTCCAGTACCTTGAATGCACTTGCCAATTCTGTACCCGGAGACGCTGATTTCTTGATCGCAAAGGGGTGCAGCTCGCCGTCGCTTTCAATAATCATGTCGACTTCCTTACTGTCCTTATCCCGGTAATAGTGCAGCAGACATTCTTTTCCGGCGTTTGTGTAACTCTTCATGGTCTCCGCTACCGTATAGTTCTCCAGGATTGCCCCGTTCATCGCACCGTTCATGAGGATATCCGGGCTGGAGTATTTTGTGAGGTATGCCACCAGCCCTGTGTCAAAGAAATACATTTTAGGTGTCTTAATCGTTCGTTTGAGTAGATTATTAGAGTATGGCCGCAGAAAGAAGATGACGCCGGATTTCTCCATCAGTTTCAGCCATCGTCTGGCGGTGTCATCCGTCACCCCGACATCCATAGCAATGTCATGAGTGTTCAGCATCTGCCCGGCCCTGCAGGCGGCGGCACGGACAAAATCGGCAAACAGCAGCGTATCGATGCGGTCCACCATATCCCCGATATCGCGTTGGATGTAGGATTGCAGGTAGCTGGAATAAAATGTGTCGCGGTTTGGGAATTTACCGCTGACGCTTCCCGGCATGGATCCGCGCCAGATGCGCTCATACATCCCCTTTGTATCGGTTCTGTTACCTCGGAGAGCACGCTCCCTTAGTTTCTCAATGCCGATTTCAAAAGGCGTGTTTTCACCGCTTCCGTAGACTTCATGCTGCGACAGGGATGACATCTGCAAAATGGCGGTGCGCCCCGCCAGCGATTCCTGTGCCAGCTCCATCAACCGGAACGCCTGAGAACCGGTCATCCAGAAGGAGCCGGGTGCCGCACCCCTGTCAACGGCGATTTTGATGTAGGAAAAGAGCTGCGGTGCGTACTGGACTTCGTCAATGAGCACCGGCGCCGGATAGAGCGATAGAAACAGCTCGGGATCCGTCTGCGCTGTTCTTCTCGCTTCCAGATCATCCAGCGTGACATAGCCCCTGTTTTTTTCCGTAATATGCCGGAGCATTGTTGTTTTACCCACCTGACGGGGTCCAGTTACCAGAATGGCTGCATACGACCGGGATACTTCCAGTATAACCTTTTCAATATCTCTTTGAATGTAATCCACTATATAACCTCCAATCTTATGACTAAAATAAGATATAATCGTATTATAGCCGATATTCTCTTAAAAGTCAACTGTGAAAGAGATGGAAATCGCAAACTGATGACAACTCATAGACTTTTTGGAAAGGGTTTCATTGTCAACTGTTCTCCATACCGTCTATGCCACATGATAATTCAACGGTCAATTTCTTATGTGTAGCCGAGTATGTCAACTGAGACTCCACCGCTTTAGCGGTTTCGTTCTGCTTATTATCTACATTCTTTCTTTAATTGGCATAATCAAATCAGTTTGAATGTGCGGTTTTTCTTTAAATGGAAATTGATATAAATTGACATAATTCAAATATTCCTCTAATATACCATAATTACAATTTGGAGCCCGCCCAAAATCAAATTCGTATTTATCACTATTTGTAACAAAATGATTTAAAACTTCCCATTCTTGCCCCTCATCCTTAATATGCGAACAGTTAAACGCACCATATAAACCACCATTTATTTTTTTCTTAACAAACGGAAAAGGGACTTCAATGTTATCAGGAATTGTCAACCAGCGACCAAAACCATAAAATGGTCCATATTTTTTCATTTCTAAGTCATCTGCAAATTCACCCATGTTTGCAAAACCAAACAAACGAAAATCCGGTTTAATTTTGGCAAGATTGTTGTCTTTTATAAATTTATCCACAGCGTTCAATGAAGGTACAAAGTGTTCCGGTAAAGTTAATCCATTCGGTAAATGTGATACTTTATCATCCTCATCTGATAAGTAGTTTTCTTCCCCTGGTAAAAAAGATTCTCCATAAAAATTTACCTCTGCTATAGTCATCGGTGGCAGATAAATAATCCTGATATACTTTTCTTTCAATTTTAACAAGTTTTCGTCGGCTTTGTTCAACTCTTCCATTGATAAACTCTCCTTAATATAGTTTTTTGAAAAAGAAAGTGAATCAATAATGGAAAGAGAGCTTTCATCATTCAATAAATCAAATTGCAGTTGAATGTTAGCTTTTTCACGCAGTTCTTCTACGAAACTTGCCAATATGGACTTAATGGTAGACAATGCAGTTATTTCTTCGTCAAGCTCATTTATATTCCGCTCGAAAATTTCGATAGTCATCAAAGCGTTCTGATTATTGAGAATATCGCTTATCTGTCTGGTGGGTATTCGCAGTTTACGCATGATTATGACAAATTTAAGGCGTTTTATCGTCGCTTCATCATAAACTCTGTATGCGTAATTCTCTTTTCTCGAACTTTTAATGAGCCCGACCTGCTCATAATAACGCAACATTCTTGCAGAAACCCCATAATTTTTTGAGACTTGATTTATTGTTTTCAATTCCATATACAGACCTCATTTCTTTTCCTTACACAAATTATAAAGTACGACACGGTGTCATAGTCAAGAGAGTTATATAAAAATTGAATCTATTATGCCATTACACCGCAGTATTTAATTAAGCAGTTCATCAAAACTGTATAAGCCTATTATATCTAAAAATTCTACTGTGGGTTTTACGCTGTCGCTAATACCATACCCATTCAGATTTCAAATAACAGATTTATATATTCTTATTGCCAAATATAATGGACACCATTTATTCGTGTAGTTGCTTTGCCACCAAAAAGAACACATTCGTCATTGCATTGTGGTTTTACGGAATAAAATACCCAATCTGCACCACCTTGTTCAGCAGAAACCGCCTTGCCATGACAATAATTGGCTTGCAGCCAAGCGTATTTGTTTTTACGTATTACAACTCTACGTCTGGTCCTATTATTTTTTTCGCAGGATGATAGCAATAAAATTCAGATACTTTCCACCCCCGGCTTCCATTGCCTTGCGGTCACTGACGGCGTACTCATTTTCCTGCTTCAGCCAATCTGCCCATACTTCCTCGTTGCTTTCCATCTCGGATACGGAAATGACCTCGGCATCCCGGCTCTTGTTTACTATTTCCGTCCAGTAGGTGACATCGTGTATATAGTCAAGCTGTTCCGGTTTCCATGAGAGAAGCAATTCTTTCGGCAGGTTATCATGGCAGTCCTTTTTCATGCCGGGAACAGTAATGTAAATATAACCGCCAAGTTTGACGAAAGGCAACAGCTTTGTATCCAGATATTCAGGGTCGCGCCCAAAATAGTTATAGGAATCTGTGCTGACCACCGCGTCGAAAAACTCTTTGTCAAAAGGCAAGTCTGTAGCGTCGGCCTTGACGGGGATAATCTGCTCATGGGTCAGCCCCATTTCATTAAAGAACTTGCGGTTTTCTTCCGGGTCGCTCCACAAATCTGCGGCATATACGGTAAAACCATATTCCTTTGCGAGAAAAACGCTTGTGAGCCCTTGACCGCTGCCCAAGTCACAGACACGGCTGCCGGAAGGGATTTTATTGTTTATCAATAGTTCTTCCTGTAATTTGAGTGGGTTAGGTCCCATGATTTTTGCTTGTATTTCGGGTGTGTTGTATTTTTGACTTCTAATATATTCCATTGTGGTTACTCCTATCTATTATTCGCTTTATTGATTTTTGCGATATTCTTAAACTTTTGTTCCTTTGCCGCAAGGTAGCTCCCCGCGTCCCCGGCATAGGCGTTTTCAGCTTTCAGCTTTTGGTAGGACTGCCAGCGTTCCGCTGATAATACGCCGCTTTCAATGGCACCAAGGACAGCGCAATCAGGCTCGGCCGTATGACTGCAATCCTTGAAGCGGCATTTTGCGGACAATTCTTCTATATCGGAAAAAGCTTTATCAAAACCATCAGCGACATCCCACATGCCAAGCTCACGCATACCGGGCGTGTCGATGACCATGCCGCCTTGCGGCAGTAAGATCAATTCCCTCCTTGTGGTGCTATGCCGCCCCTTGTCATCATTCCGCAGGCCGTTTGTATAAATCCGGTTTTCCCCAAGCAGGCAATTGATAAGCGTTGACTTTCCAACACCGGACGAGCCAATCAGAGCAACTGTCTGCCCCTTTTTGATATAGGGCAAAATCTGTTCGTATCCGTCTTGTTCTATTGTGGAAGTAATAAGAATATCCGCACCCATTGCAATGGCTTCGACAGCCAATAGCTTTTCGTCAATATCCCCGCATAGATCCGCTTTTGTCAGCACTACTACCGGCATAGCTCCGCTTTCCCAACAGATAGACAGGTAGCGCTCCATTCGGCGCAGATTAAAATCATTATTGAGCGACATGCAGAGGAATACCGTGTCTACGTTAGCGGCAACAACCTGTTCCTTATGGGCGGTTCCGGCCGCTTTGCGGATAAACACGCTTTTCCTCGGCAGCACATGATGAATGATAGTGTGATTTCCGCTTTGGTTGCAGTCCAGCATTACAAAATCACCAACAGCGGGGAAGTCTGAAGCAGCCTGAGCCTCATAGCGGAATTTGCCGGAGGTTTCCGCAGGTTGTTCTCCATTCTCGCTTATTACACGATAAAGCCCTTTTTCCTGTGACAATATCCGTCCAACAGTAAGTTGGGAAGTTTCCGGTATTAATGCTGCAAATCGGTCTGAGAAGCCAAATTCAGTCATGTCAATCTGATTCATTTTCATTGCTTGATCTCCCTTATTTCCCTTATTCGCCAAAGGATACAAAGGTGAGCTATGAAATACTTATACCCTTTGTCATGTCGTATTGTTTGTTGGAATAAGGGAACGTGAAAAAACTATACAGGTTTGATAATACCAGCCTCAAATAAGGTTTCAAATGTATTGACGGCTCCGCCATGTTCAACAATTTTCCCATCTGCAAGTTTATCAATATCAACACCTGTCATCCACAGTTTTTTGCCGGTGGGTTTCATACCCAACCATTCGCCCATGTGAGTCCCTTCCATAATAAATTCAGAAATGACTGTATCGCCATCGGAGAACTGACGAATAATTGTCATCTTCAAATCTGGATATGTCTTTCGTACATCAATAAGATGTTGCCTCATTCCATCAATCCCTGTTGGAATAATACTTTCTCCTATTCTTACTACACAATCATTTGCCACATAATTATGAATCTCATCTATTAGATGGTTTGAAGTAATATATTCATAAAAATATTTAATTTTTTCCTTATTATCCATAATAACCTCCTCCAATACTAGCTTTCTGCGCTCACTATATCGCCCTAAGCTGCTTCTAATGACAGCCTTTAAATTGCTTGTTTAGGACTCACTCCTTTTGCATTTGTCCGACAGTGTTTTTCGTTACAAACCGTTCGATGTGTGCCGTTAAGAGATTGGCAATTTCTTTTCTGTCAGACAACGCATCTGAAATGCTGATCAACAGATAAATCGGCGCATAGAACTCCAGCGCAAGTTGCTTCGGATCGGTTTGCTTCCAAATACCTTGTTTTATCATCTCACGGAATAAGTCTTCCATATAGCCAAACGGCCCGCCCGCAAGATAATTTTGGTACAGTTCCGACATTTCAGTATTTCTATATTGCTCCAGTGTCAACATCTTGCGGAAATTGGATGCAAATTCATCCTCTGTCCAATAATTGAACTGTGCCTCGCTGAAAGCCTTGATTTTATCAATGGAAGCATTGCGGTATGCCTGGGGCATTTTCTCAAATATTTCTTCCGGAACCTCATATTGTTTTGCACGCTCATAATCCATTTGATTCATACGCTCCACGATACTGTTAAATATATCCCGCTTATTCTTGTAGTGCTTATATAAAGCTCCTTTTGTCATACCGAGCTTCCCGGCTATGGCGCTCACAGAAACCGCTTCATAGCCGTCCCGCGCAAACAAGTGGAGCGCAGTTAATAGAATATTTTCTTTTGTATTACGCATTTTTATGCCCTCCCTACAAAAGTGAACTGTCGTTTACCAACATTATAGTAAACGACAGTTCACTTGTCAAGAGATTTTTGCAGTTGGCGTGAAAGGAGGTAAAAACCTTTACCCGCAGGATCTGATAAAGCGGCTGCGCCCATTGTCCCGAAGCCCGCATAACAGGCGCGACAGACCCTCAACGCTCTTTCCTGGTCTGAGGACTCCTGTTTCACTGTCTCCGGCAGAAAAATTTCCATTTTATATCCCGGATTTTCTTTTAATGTAAAGTCAGGCTGATTTTTAACCATTATTCCATTTTTAACGCAACCGGCTGTTTCCCGTCAATATCTGTAAAGCCATACTGCTGTGCCACATCTGCCGTCAGCAATACTTTTCCGCTCTGTTCGGTTGCATTATCATCTAATGCAAGGGCTGCTACACACATCCCTACAAATTGAGGGGACTCCATCTCATTGACATTCATTGCATTATCATATTTCGCCATTTCCCTCATACCTTCTGTGGATACGCTGCCGGGATAAAGTGAAAATACTTTTATGCCAAATTCTTTAAGCTCATGCGCTGTGTCTGCAGTCATCTTATCAGTTGCAGATTTGAATACTCCGTGCGCAGGGTTTATCCAATATTGTTTCGCACTGTAAAAAGAGATATTGGTGATCAATCCGCTTTTTTGCTCCGTCATCATCTCAGCGGCATATTGGCTGCAAAGATAGCCGGAGCGCAGGCCAACGGTATAAAAGTCATCAAATAGCGCAATCGGTTGTTTCCAAAACGGCGTGTTCCAGAAATATCCGTTCACAACATGATTTGCGCCGGCCCAGGCGTTATTGACTAAAATATCAAGCTTGCCCTGTTCGCTTTTTACCCGTTCAAATAAAGCCTTAACATCCTCGTCATGGCTGAAATCACAGTGGTGAGCGATACCGATGCCGCCTATCTGATTGACTTCCTCCACGGTTTTGTGAATGGTCGTTCCTTTTAGAAAGTCGGGCAGCCCATCGTCATTTTCCGTTCGTCCTGTCACATAGACGGTAGCTCCCTGAGCTGCCAGCCCTAATGCAATGCCTTTTCCGATTCCTCTACTAGCGCCGGTTACAACGGCGATTTTCCCAGCAAGATTTTTCATTTCATTCCTCCGCTCCAAATAAAAAAGTTAGTATGATATGGACATTTATCAGTCACATATATACTAACCCTTTTTGCATGGAGCCACATGACTTTTCTTGCTATTTATTTCGGCTGTTTGACGGGAACCAATATGCGGACGTTTCGCATATCCTGCCGGTCATAAACATTGAGCATGCCAATTCCGTTAGGGCATGGCTCAATCTCTTTGATTAACATCCATCTGTAAAAATCATCATTAAACGTTTTGCGCATATCCAACATTTCCCCGTGGTAGGCAAAACAGGCGTACCAACCGGCGGGAATGCTCCTGATCATCAAATCGCAGTCCTTATCGCCGTTTGCTAATTCGCCCCCGTAAAACACAGAATATTTCCCACTATCATCACCATGACAATTTACAACTGTATAAAAATAATCGTCTTTCAGATGGCCATAATACCGCTTGTCAGTCAAAAAGTTCTCGCCTGTGGACTGGAGCATATAGTTAAAGTCGTTAGAATTTTCATCAACTTCAATAAAGACGCCATGGAGTTTTTGTTCATCAAGATAAGTGTATGTTTCCTTCAAAGCCAATACACCCTGAAAATTCATTATATCTCGATCAACAACAAAGGCTTTTGACATGGGGGTTATTGCATAGTGTCCATTCCTGTAAACGGCAGGGGCCATACCAAACCATTTTTTGAAATCTCGGCTAAAAACTTCTGGATATTCAAAACCCAACTCATAAGCAACATCCGTAATGGTATTCTGTGAATCTTTCAATTTTTCAGCAGCTAAAGCGAGTTTTCGTCCAAGAATATATTGTTTTACGCTCGTTCCGGTAACCATTTTGAATAGTCTGCTAAAATGAAATTCTGATAAGTAAAACTGCTGTGATACACTTTGCAGTGTTAGTTGTTCGGCTATGCTTTCCTCTATATGGTCAATGACATTATTAATTGTGCGGACATATAAATTCAAAATGCCACCCCTCCTTATTTTGGCTTCATTCAAATTTGGTCGTTTACTTAGTCTTACTTGTACTTCCATAATCATATTTCCATTGTCGGCACAACCTGGCAATCCCTCCAAGTTGTTTTTTAATACTTACATCTATATATCTATCGTTTCACCGCAAGACAGATAATTCATATTCGGCAGCCGCTCCGTAAAATAACGGTATGCTTTCTGTCCGGTGCAGTGGCAAGTATAATAGTGCATGTCATGTTTTGCTAATTCCTGTGTAATTCTTTCAAGCAAATCGTTTATCGGTATAAAGTGCGTCACATTAAGGTCTAGGGTGACGTAACTCAATAAGATTATTTTTTGGATTTTATCTTATCACAGATGCCGTAGGCGGCTGATGCCATCATAGCGGCAATTACTGTAGTAATAACTGTTTCAAGGTGAAACACCTGATAGCAAATCCAAGCTACAACAAACCCGATAAGAGCGGAAAATATAATTTTAAAAATCGTCTTCATTAAAACACCTCCCCAATTTGCTTGAGTACCCGTTTCGTTTTCGTAGTAAATTCAATTCGCCCATCCGCGTACCTCCTATGCAATCCCGTGTGTTTTGCCTTTTTGCCAGTAGTCACAGAAGAAAAAAGATGTAAAGATGACCGTTAAATAGGCTGTATCTCGTTTAAGTATGCCTGCAACTTATTAACTAATTTACCAATATGCACACCATCAACAAACGAATGATGTACTTGAACGGAGAAAGGCAATAGCATTTTTCCATCGTTATTATAATATTTTCCCCAATCAAATAGGGGTGTGGCATTTTCCTTGTTCCCATTGAAAGTATGGGATATGTGCAAATATGTTATCCAAGGCATAGCAGAAAATTGATATATATCATTACCAAGCGGTCCCGTAAAATACTCTGATTGATTCTTAGCAGTTTCCAATGCCAGCTTAATATAATCTTCCATACAATCCTGCATTTTAACATTTACTACTTTAAACAATTCTGTTTCTTCATTCATATATGTAAATGCCGTATTGATCTGCTTGTATAGCACCACGTTTCCATCAATAAACCGGTATCTAAATTCTTCTATTTCATTTGCGCATTTTGTTACAGCATAAATAAGCGCAAAAGAAAACGGCAAGTTCTTTTCTTTTATCTTTCGGTAAAAATCAGATACATCAAGTTCTACAGTAACACAATATTGCGGTAACGCAGAATTTCTGAAAACCTCACAATGTACTGACCGCTTCCAATTTTTTGTATCAATAATACAGTATTTTTCATCCATACACAGCATACCACCTTCCTACATAATTTTGTTTTTTGCCTATGATTAACTCACTTTATACTCATAGGAGAATTTATTGTATACTTTTATTTCTTATGCTAAAGTCAGTAGACAATCCTACAACAAGCTGCATATCATTGCAGTTCTATAAATCACTCCGGCTACAAGCTTCAGGGTTATCCTCCGCACCGAAACAATCGTCAAACGCCAGCCATTTCACACCGTAGGTATCCAGATAAAAGCGATGACCAAATTCGCTCTGCACCAAGCGCTTCTCGTAGAGGTGGTACCAGCCCCGAAGCTCCACACTCAGTTGGGCATCCAGAGTAATAGGTTCGACCCATACTGTGTTTCTATATTCAACTTGAACCCTTGTCAGCGGTTCACCGGTGCCGTATAAACTATATGCCAGCACCGGCGGAAAGCCGTATAGGGGCTCCTGAACCGCATCTATGTCCAAAGTCTTGAGATCGGCGAACACCAGGGTACGGTTCGCATTGTTCACAAGTCCCCAGCCATGCGAAGCGGTCCATACCGGTGCCCTATGCATGATCGCCAGAGCCTCCTTCGATAAAGGCTTAGTCCAATCCACCTGCACGTTGTCAAACCCAAGCAGGTGCTGAACCGTAAACCCGGTAACCTCAGACATAAACACGAGCTTTTCCAAAGTCATCTGCCGTTTTCCGGTTTCCCAGTTTCCAACGGTTGTATTATCTACACCCAGCTTTTCTGCCATCTGCGCCCGGCTCCATCCGAGATCTTCCCGTACTTGGCGGTATCTGTTCTGTCTTATATGTGTCTCAGCCACACATTCACCTTCTTTCATATAGGGTAAAGCCGCACACCCCACCTGTCAGACTCAGTATTATCGTCGGGCCCACTCGCTCGCG
>Ga0153983_1000026_pt1 | contig 30875 bp, 33 predicted proteins | sample TSGA067MetaG_FD_104693 | JGI IMG/M metagenome (GOLD analysis project Ga0153983, IMG submission 104693) | Attine ant fungus gardens microbial communities from Georgia, USA - TSGA067 MetaG | ecosystem: Host-associated > Fungi > Mycelium > Unclassified | place: USA: Georgia, Alexander Wildlife... | reverse complement strand
TACTTCAAATTCAATATTTCAGCGGCATCATCATCTTTTTTATCTATTATAACAGAGAGAAGCTTAACTTCCTCGATTGGAGCAGTAAGATCCTCATATTTATTAAATTTAAATTGAAAAACATTTGTTTCCGGAGTACAAACAAAATTACCTTTACCAGGAATAGAATAAATATAACCTTCATTGGAAAGCAAGGATAGACTTTTCCTTATAGTTGTCCGGCTCACTTCAAATTCTTTCATCATAGCCGCTTCTGATCCTAACATATCGCCTGGTTTGTATTCTCCATTAAAAATTCGTTCTTTGATTTTATCGACAATCAAAAGATATAAAATTTCAGACAAAGTCAACTGCCTCCCCGTGATATTTCTTTTTCAGCACTTGAACGCAGTAATTAATACTTTTTTGATAATCTCTGGCCAAGCAATCGACCCCATCAACTTGAGAAAAGCGTTCATCAACAGCCGTTCCTCCAACGATGATTTTCAAATCAACAGGAATGTCGGATTCCGGCAAACGAGCTATAAGTGTTTTTACATGTGCTAATGTACTATCCATTGAGGTACTAATTGCAAGAATATCAGGTTGATATTCAATAGTAGCATCTATAAAGCGTTGAACGGGCACATCAACACCCAAATTAATAAGCTCAATTCCACGATAACATAAGGCATCAGCTAAAAGATCTTTCCCAATATCATGAATATCTTCATAAATGGTTCCGATAACAATTTTACCATAGAGGTTCTCTTTCAGAAGATGCTTATCTTTCGTTAATGCAAAAAGATCCTTGGCAAGCATGCCTGCAACCATTAAGTCCGCAATGAAGCACTGACCCTGGCTATATTTGTTTTCAATAATACGTAAGCCATTTATTATTTCAGATTGATAATCTAAAAGAGAAATCCCGCTGTTAATAACTGTTTCTCCTTCATTCATAGCTTTCTCAATCGATAATTCACTTATTAGCCTGGAAAGATTTCCTTTTTGCATATTACCCTCACCATCCATTTTGAGTATGTATAGATGAGATAATTATAGCATAAATCAAAATAATTAACAATTCAGATTTTCTTTTAGTTGGAAGGGAAAACTTACATGTGATATAGATTTGATTACTTTAATTGACAAACAAAGGAAGAGGTGCTATATTATACGCGGTTAGCTACAGCTAACAGCAATATGAACGGATTCAACTGCAGCTGGCAGCAACAAAAAAAGTCCTGATGGTCTCTTCCGTTATCTTATCATCGCTGGCCTCTGTCGCCAGTTTCATCCCGTATATCGCCATTTATTTGATTGTGCGGGAAATTATCGGGACATATCCGGACATATCAAGTCTTAATGCCCCGCAAGTGATTGCTTACGGCTGGCTGGCCTTTGGCGGCGTAGTTGGAAATATTTTGCTGTACTTTTGTGCGCTGATGTGTTCTCATCTGACCGCTTTTGGGACGCTCTATCAACTTAAAGTGAATTTTGCGTCCCGTCTTGCCAAGGTTCCTTTAGGATTTCATGTGATGACCGGAAGCGGAAAACTGCGAAAAATCATGGACGAAAACATCGAAAAAATAGAGGAATTCATCGCCCACCAGCTGCCTGATATCGTGGCTTCCTTTGTGGCTCCGGTGGCAATTCTGATTGGAATGAATACAGGCAATTATGCTTCATTTGCAAGTGATTTCATGTTCTACCTGCTGTTTGTTCCGGCAATTGCATCAATTTTGATGAAGACGATGTATGTAAATTCCAATAGCATGCGTATCTTAAGCGGTGTGGAGAGTATGGATGCAATATTGGCAAGACCTGTCCTTAGACAGCCTCAAAATCCCAGGAGCATTGATACGTTTGACATTGAATTTAAAAACGCAACCTTCTCTTATGATGAAGACAAGGAGATAGAAGCGTTATCTGGTGTTTCTTTTACGGCGAAGCAGGGAGAGATTACAGCTATCGTTGGTCCCTCCGGCGGAGGAAAGAGCACAATCGCCCATCTGATCCCCCGGTTTTTTGATGTGACCGGCGGGAGCATTTCCCTTGGCGGTGCGGACATCCGGAACTGGATTCCGGTTATCTCATGGAACAGGTGAGTTTTGTGTTTCAGGATGTGTTTTTGTTTAAGCAAAGTGTCATGGACAATATCCGCATGGGCAATCCAAACGCATCAGATGAGCAGGTGGTTAAAGCGGCGAAAGCGGCTCAGTGTCATGGCTTTATCGAAAAACTGCCCCAGGGATATGATACTGTTATCGGGACAAAGGGAGTACATCTCTCTGGTGGGGAAAAACAGCGCCTTGCCATTGCCCGTGCGATTGTTAAGGATGCACCGGTAGTAATTCTTGACGAGGCAACGGCATCTCTGGATCCGGAAAATGAGGCATTGATCCAACAGGCCATCTCCAGCCTGATTACCGGCAAAACAGTCATTGTCATTGCACACCGACTGCGGACGATTGCAGATGCTGATAAGATCATTGTTCTGGATAACGGAGAACTTGTGCAGCAGGAAAATCTTGGCTGGAGTGTATGATTTGAAAGTTCATCTTAAATATTCCGCAGCAATCCGTGCAGCCCGTGCACGGGAGAAATTAAAGGTGCGGATGCCCGGATCCTGATTCAGATTTTTGAAATAATTGGAGAGGATTTCCTGGGCATAATCCGCATCCTCTGCTTCTATCTGTTTTAGATCTATGCCGGCAATATAGGGAGCCGCATCGGCAGACAAATCGGTATAGTAATAGATATCACTCAAAGTAATTGTTTCTTGCCGGGACAGATTATAACGCATGATTAAGGAATCTGTCCGCATGCACAGGAGTCCCATGTAGAGGGCTGTTACAACAACAATACAATAACGAAAGAGAGGGAAGTTTCGCTTGTAGATAGTGATAATCACCCCCAAAATCAACAGAAAAAGCAGACATAAAAACCACAGTACCAAAATCCTTAAAAAAGTCAGATCGTATTCACGAATATACAGTATCATTCGATAGGCCGAAGAGCCAATCAGGAAAAAAGTGCATCCGCAGAACATGGATAGGACTGCCTTCAATCCTAAATGCTCCTGAAACTTGGATAACCATATAAATACAATAATCAGATTGATGATGCTTACATACAACAGTTCAAAAAATCCCTGTCTCGCATACTGGGCATAGGTATAGTCTTTTGGAAGAATCATAGCACCGTGTGAAAAGAGTACAATAATCTGTACACAGCAGAAGACAAGATATACAAATGTTAACAGCAGCAGAATGGTCATACCTAATGAAGCCGGCCATTTTTTGCTGTTGGCATTTTCACCGGCAAGGTTTAGGCGGGATACACCACACAGACAGCTGTAGAAGAGAAGAAAACCAATGCCGATCATAAGTATGATCTGAATCCATGAAGAGTCAAAGAACAACTGCCCAAAGGTCTTGTCGATGAAATAGGCAAAAGCAGCATCCGCATTTATCAAGAGAGAAAGAATTACGCAGAGTAAAGGGACGGCAATAAGAGCACCGAGGGCAATGTATGCGATCTGGGGGTTTTTGCCTGTTTTTGTTTTCCGAAATGATGAAAAATGGATAAATGGCAGTGGCAGACACCCTATGGAGGTGAACGCACAGCGGATAAAATTAAAAAAATATCTTTCGAAGTCCCAGTGCTTATCCCGATAAAACTGACGAATTATAAATACCCAGGTCAAAAGGAATAAAGCCAATATGTTACAGACATGGAAAAAAGAGTTGTCTGTCAGACAGGTGCTGATGCCAATGAAAAGCATAACGGGCAGATAGATCAATGAGTTTCGCTCCCACGGAAGCTGCATTTTTCTGGAAGCCAGATACAGGCAAAGCAAAGTACCGGATACAAAGACCGGAAAAGTAATTCCTGACAGGTTTTTATACAGACAGAAAGTATAAAAAAGACCAAAGCCAAGACTTAACAAGGCAAAATAAAGATAGTTTTCACGGATATATTTTGTGTAAAAAGGTTCATTTAATAAAGTCTCCGAATTTTCCTTTTTCAGAGGCACTGCTTCTATATTTAATTCTGACATTTTTAATCCTCCTTGATCACGGTCAATTAATCTTCTACATACTCCAGAATTTCTCCCGGCTGGCAGTTCAATGCTTTGCAAATAGCATCTAACGTTTGAAACCGCACGGCTTTTGCTTTATTATTTTTTAGAATGGATAAGTTGGCAAGAGTAATATCTACCTCTTTAGCAAGTTCTGTTAATCCTATTTTGCGCTGTGCCATAACCACATCCAGATTTACTATGATTGACATAAACGCCTCCTAAATGGTGAGATCATTCTCCTGTTTATAGGTGACCGCCTGCCGGAAAACCTGGGAAAGGACATAACTTCCAAATCCGGCGATAAAGAATACACCGATAACAATTATGGTGGCAGGTGTAAGGACAAAGAAGAGGCGGCAGGCAGTAATCAGGGAAATACCAAAGCCCATGTATGCCATTCTTTTAAGGCTGGATACATTCTCCCAAACGAAGCAATCTTCGGCAAGCACTGTGGCGAAAATCCGCCGAAGCTCACGTAGAATCCCGATTCCAAGAATTCCTGCGGAAATGAACAAAATACACATCACAAGGTAATGGTCGGCGATATTGGGATAGTATTGTCCCAGCCATCGGAAAGTAAGGGGTATTGTTACACAAAGAAGAATGCCCAGATAGAACATTACATCCAAAAGCACCTTTGTAAGTTGTGCAATGGTTTTATCATTCATGATTGTCCTCCAAAAATTTGCTTTAACCGGTTTATCGTACTATATCATAGGAGAAACTGAATGTCAATAAAAATTTATTGAAAAACAATAAATCAATTTAATGAGTTATTACATCTTTGGATTTAAGAATTGACATTCGAGTATACTCCAATGTTACAATCATTAAAAAGGAGGATATGCTGTTGAAGTGGACAATTAGCGAGGTTTCAAAGCAAACAGGAATACCTGCAGAAACGCTTCGGTACTACGATAAAAAAGGTGTTATTTCGCCAAAATGCGGCGAAAACAGATATAGATACTATGACCACGAAGATATTATAAAGTTACAGTACATAACTGTTATGAAGTACGCACAATTCTCTCTTGAAGAAATCAAGACGATGGTAGAGAGATTCGGTAATGAATCTAGTGCCGAATGCAATGAGATATTTAGAAAGCTCTTAAGCTCTAAAATAAAAGATCTCAAAAATGCAGTGGAGAACTATCAGAAAATCATCCGCCTAATGGATGAACTAATGCCGATGGTTGATAACATGGAACACTTCTGTGAGAATCAACCTCAAGTTGAGGCATTTATCAAGGATATTTACGGAGACATTCAAAGAGGAGAATTTCTTCCAAAGGTTGAGAGAATAGAGACGAGGTGAAAATAATGCCAACAATATTTTGCTATACATCTACAGGTAACAGTCTGCACGTTGCTAAAAGGATTTCCGGAAAAATTGGCGGGAAGGTGCTGCCGATGAATGGGGCTTTATCCAATCTGGAGAATGAAATCATTGGCTTTGTATTTCCGGTGTATTTTTGGGGACTTCCGAGAGGCGTTGAACGATTCATTAAGGAAATGAACGTTACCAGCCAAAATGCATATATTTTTGCAGTCGCCACCTACGGAGGAGTGGCTTATGGGGTGCCCGGACGAGTAAACAGACTGCTTAGAGAAAAGGGAATCAAGCTGCACTACGGCAAAAGCCTGAAGTCAGTAGAGAATTATATTCCTTACTATAAGGTCAATGACAGTGAGGCATTCCAAAGAAAAGTGGATCAGAATATTACTGATATTACAAAGGAAATTGCAGAGAAGAAGTGCGATCACATCAGCTCTTATACGATTTTGAACAGAATCATCCACAGGTTCTGCCCAGACAGGTACAGTGACCGGTATTTTACCGTCTCTTCTGACTGTACGAGCTGTAGAGTATGTGAAAAAGTCTGCCCTGCAAGTAATATCAAAATCGGATCAGTGAAGCCGGATTTTCTCCACCAATGCGACCACTGCCTTGCCTGTGTTCATAGCTGCCCGGAGAATGCGATAGACTGGAAGGGGAAAACAAAGGGGAAGCAGCGGTATCGGAATCCCAATGTTTCACTTAAGGAACTGATTTCTTTTTACCATGGAGAAGAGTAGTATATGCTGAAAAGTGGAATTGCCTTATCTGCTGCGGCATGCAGAATACTCGGCGGAATAGATGAGGAATTGTTTTCATTTGAATTGAATGGCATAATGTGATCTCCTCTATTATCCTACATTATATTGACTTACCGCTTAACTGTAGGGTATAAATATGATTGAGGTAGAAGAATTGAGTTTAATCACGACTATGTTGGAAAAAGAACGTTCGCGCAATGAATATATGCGGGAGTATTACAGGAATCAGATAGCTGCGTTACCCAAAGGATCCGTTGTGGCAAAAAAAGCAGGGAATAATATCTATTACTACCTGCAATATCGAAACGGTCTAAAGGCCTTATCGGATTATATCGGAAAAGAATCCGAAAAAGTAGACCGGGTACGAGAACAGACCACGAAACGAAAACATTTCGAGGCTATGCCATTAAAATTAAATAAGGAACATGCTGAAATTCAAAAAATGTTTGAGGTAATCAGATGAGAATATATCATGGAAGCTGATGGTAAATGGCTTGATTTCATTTGTACATGCCGTAGCGGCAGGAACGTGGAAACCGCTTATGACATGGTGCTGGGTCCGGTTGCGGATGATATATGTATATGCGACAGTGAAGCTTTTTGAAACAGGCGTCTTGGACAGAGAGGAAACCATTAAAAGACTGAAGGTAGAAACGCTGTATGACCAGACCCTGTTTCACACAACGAAGTCGCTGGATTTCTGTAAATACGCAGATGTACAGCAGATATGAGGAGGCGCAGCAATGGATAAATCGAAATTTGATTCAATCTTTCCGATTATCATATCCCATTTAACGGATAGAATTGCAAAGGAAACGAATCTTACGGAAGATGCGGCAATTGCGGGGTTGTACCGTTCCGGTCTATACGCCGCCCTGGAAAAAGAGGAAACCAAGGTGTGGCAGTACAGCACGGAAAAGTTATATGACCTCTATTTAGAGGAAAAACAAACCGGAAAGCTTGAACTGCCGGAGTATTGCGGTGATAGAAATGAGTAAAACACTTGAATTTAAGATTTTCTGCTTGGAGAGTTACAAGTCGGCACATAACATGAACGGAGTATCCGTACTTGATGTATTCAACAAATACGGTGTGTTTGATTACATCGAATCATTTTATGATGTGCTGCATTCCACTGGGCAGCAATATATTGTTGAAGATATTGACCTGTTTATGAAAGCCCGCCAGCCGGCAGAGTCGTAAGCTGCATAAAGGGAGGTGCTAGTCAGCTAAACCGTTGATAGCGATATAACCATGAAATTGCGCTCACATACTATATGTTGTATAAGTAGTAGTGCGTCAAGCATACTATAGAGTTGATACTATAGTGTTAACGGTTTAATTCCTACAGTAAATTTACGCCGTCAAAGAAAAACAAAGGCTTGAAATACGGGCACCCGTATGGTAAAATGAATACAAGAAAGGAACACTGCCCACAAAGGTGGATGCTCCCGAATATGTTAAATCGTACTAATGTACGCGCCTATCCTGTCGCACAACAGGGTAGGCATTTTTCTACTTTCTCTTATCGATACAAGAGATAAGCGCTATGAGAAGCAAACCAAAGCTTATCATTAATGATATTATTTGATATGTATCCATACGCACCCCTCCCTTCATGGGAGGCTGTCCACCCTGTACGCAGTATTCCTCTGTGCCTATTCTATCATTGATACCCAATTTCTGCAATATCAAGATTTGCAAAGATATCCAAAACGGGAACCTACTATGAATTAAAGTACACTAGATATCAAGTGCTGCATGATACCCTTGATAAACAGCATTTGTAATCGTTGACGCACGTACACAGTCACCAATAGTAGCCACATAAGGTGCGGCATCACGCAGTTCATTTACCATATCTTTTCTTGGGGTCTGACCTAGTGCACAGATCACAGAAGTACCCGATACCATATGCTCATGGCCTGTGGAATCCGTACAAAGTATGCCTTCACCGGTCACCTTCAGCCCTTTATAGCCGGTGTATACGGTTACATACTTTTTGATCTCTTCTAAAAGGAGCGGGCGGTGACGGACATTTGCATCCGGAGCAAGTGTATCTCTCATTTCGACAAGCTGAACATGTTTGCCCTCCTTGCCTAAATGGATGGCAATTTCGCATCCTGCAAGTCCTCCTCCGAATACAACTACATCATTTGTTATTTTTTCTCTTTCTAAATAGTAGTTATTTACAAGGGTTACGTTTTCACCGTCAAGACCTGGAATCGGAGGAATAATGGGAGCAGAACCGATGGCGATAATCAGCGCATCGGCATTTTCTTCTTCAGCATATTCTCTGGTAACGGGGGTATCTAAGCGAATTTCCACACCGGCATCTTTTGCAAGCCTGGATAAAGTTTCACCAAGCTCATACATTTCATGTTTAAAAGGAATGGCCTGCTCTCCTTTTAAGATACCGCCAAGCCCGGATTCTTTTTCACACAGAACAACTTTATGACCGCGCTGTGCAGCAGTAAGTGCAGCTTTTAAGCCACCCGGTCCGCCGCCGGCAACAAGAACTTTTTTAGACTGCAAAGAGGGTATCACTTCTACGCCATCAAGTTCACGGCCGATTAGTGGATTTACCGTACAGCGCCGGGTTGAAGTAGCTGCACGTTCTGCCATACAGGTAAAGCAGCGGAGACATTTTATGATATCTTTCTCTTGATTACCCATGACTTTTTGCGGAAGTTCATGGTCTGCCAGAAGGGCGCGGGCCATTTCTACTACATCGGCTTTCCCGCAGGCAATAATCTCTTCCATTTGTGCAGGGTCATTTAAACCGCCCAGGGTAGCAACGGGAACACGGACATGCTTTTTGATTTCTTCTGCCAGATAAACATTGCTGCCATGCTCTTTAAACATAGAAGGATGAGTGTCGCCAAAGCCCCGCTGGTAAGTTCCGGCAGATACATGAATTAAATCCACCCGGCTTTCAACTGCCTGGGCGATTTTTACACCTTCCGAAAGGTCGTATCCTTCATCAAATAATTCAGAACCGCTCATACGGAACTCAATAGGAAAGCCGGGTCCGACAGCTTTACGGACGCTGTCAAGAACTTCCTGGGCAAAACGGACTCTGTTTTCTAAGGAACCTCCATATTTGTCGGTACGCTTGTTAAAGTAGGGTGATAAGAACTGATTAATTAACCAGCCGTGCCCGCCGTGAATCATTAACATTTCGAAACCGGCGCGCCTGGCATTTCCGGCTGTTTCTCCATATGCGGCAACGATATCGTCAATCTGCTCCTGAGATAATTCTTTGATCTCCAGTCCGTCAGCACGTATCGATGGACTGACCCCATATTGGCACATCGTTTTCTTCTTATCTTTGTCGGTCATGTAAGTGCCTGCATACTGCCCGGAATGGGATAATTCAAGACTGGGAATGGAACCATGACGGCGGATGGCATCAGCAGTATAGGTGAAGCTTGCTAGAGAGCCAGGCACTTTTAAATCCAGGTGATACGCATGGGAACCATCTGTCTTTGGATGAACCATACATTCACTGACGGTTACAGCACCGGCACCGCCTTTTGCTCTTAACTCATAAAAAGCAGTGGAGCCACGGCCGATGCAGCCGTCTTTTGTAATATCAGTTCCACCCATAGGTGCAGAGAGCATGCGGTTACGGAAAGTGACATTTCCAAGAGTTATTGGACTGCAGAGATTTGGATATTTTCGATGCATAGAAAGACCTCCTTGATAATAGTGTGAATTTTCTTGTTAAAATGCTAACATATAAATTCAAACATGTCAATATTTACATATATTATAAACATATATTAATTCAATGATAAGAATGATGTAAAATTTGCAAATATGACGTAAATTATGATATACTATGGTAAATGTGGCTTCAGCATTGTCTTTGGAGTACGGTACAAGGAGTGAAAGTTTGAGAACACTAAAATATGCAATATTAGGACTGTTAAATCAGAGAAACATGTCTGGCTATGAGCTGACACAGCAATTTGAATCAGCACTTTGCGAATTTTGGAATGCAAAACACAGCCAGATCTATTCAGAATTAAAGAAATTGACAGATGAGCAGATGATCTGCTATGAAATTGAAATTTCCGGAAATGTATTGGAAAAGAAGGTGTACTCTATTACCGAAACAGGAAAAGCGGATTTTATGAACTGGTTAAGGAAAGACGAGCCTATGGGCGCTACATCAAAGGACGTGTTTCGGCTAAGGCTGTTTTTTTCTAATAAATTGGATCAGGAGGTTCGAATCGAGCTTCTAAATAGCCAGCTGATGCAGCACCGGCTTCGATTGATGCATTTAAAGAATAATCAGACAAAATTTAATAAGGTTCCTCAAAAGGATAGTGATGAATTCAGTGATTATCTGGTCTTGCTGGGAGCAATTATGCGGGAAGAAATGAGCTGCGAGTGGTTAAAGCAGTGTATTGAATTGTGTCAGGAAGGAGGAAATACATAGTTACCGTTCAGACGTCAGCAAGGCAGCCGCATTATGTCCCGGATCTCGGCCGGGCATACGGGCCTTGCTGACGTCTGAACGGTAACTATGTATATGGGTAAAATTTTTTTGCTGCAGAAAAGTATGACAACAAGAGAGATAGTGCATATACTATCCATAGACTGTTGGTCGGTTTACAGATTAAGAGTGAAACTATGCGAGTAATTAAGGATCCTACGGTACGCAAAAATGAGATTTTAGATGCGGCTGAAATGCTTTTCATTACAAAAGGAACTTTTTATTACTATTTCAAATCCAAAGAAGAAGTTATGGACGCTGTTATCATGCGAATTGTTGATGCAGATGTGGCGGCGGCGAAAGAAATTGCAAAAAGAATGGATCTGTCTGTCCTTGATAAGCTCTGCCAGATGCTTATGGCACAAAGGGCAAAGAACAGAATCAGCAAAGATCAGATGATTGAGCAGTTCCATCAACCTGACAATGCAGAGATGCACCAGAAAAGTTTGATTCAATCCATTGTGCATTTATCACCTGTTTTTACGGAAGTGGTAGAGCAGGGGATCAGGGAGAATGTATTCAAGACGGATTACCCACAGGTGGCAATAGAATTTCTATTTGCATCCTCGACATTTATCTTTGACGAAGCTTTATTTGACTGGAACTCCCACGAAGCGCTGCAAAGAGCGGAAGCGTTTGTTTCCATTATGGAAAGCATTCTCGGAGCGGAAAAAGGCAGTTTTGAACCGATTTACAAAATGCTGACCGGACAGGTTTAAATATCTCAAATATTTTATAAAAATATAGACCGTCGGTCAGTCTGTAAATATGAAAGGCGATTCTTCTATGCAAAATAACTTCAATGTAAAACCCTCTCCAAAAGATTTTAACCTTATGGTGCTTGGGCAGATCGTATCTATTATGGGTTCGGCGCTGCTGCGTTTTGCCCTTTCCCTATATGTTTTAGATATAACAGGCAGTGAAGCTGTGTTCGCCACCCTGTATGCCATATCAAACATTCCGATGCTGCTGTCACCCATTGGCGGCGCTATTGCCGATAGATTTAACCGCCGCAACCTGATGGTGATTTTTGATTTCACAAGCAGCGCAGTTGTCTTTGCCTTTTTTGCGTTCCTGTCCTACAAGCAGTCCTCTGTCATATTGATTGCCGTTGTCATGGTTTTGTTATCTATTATCAGCGCCATGTATACACCCGCTGTTACCGCCAGTATCCCGCTGCTGGTGGAAGAAAAAAAGCTGGAGGGGGCGAACGGTATCGTGCAGGCTGTGCAGGCATTGTCCAGCGTTGCAGCTCCGATTTTAGGCGGCGTCCTGTATGGTATTATAGGGGTTGATGCGCTGATTACCATAAGCGGTATCGCATTCTTTCTATCTTCGTCATTACCAAAGTGCAGAAGGTAACACCCAATGAGAATTTGGGCAAGGTCATGGCGATTATTATGGCGGCAGCCCAGTGCGCCGCACCGTTGGGTCAAATCGTATACGGCGTGGTATTTGAATCTTTCAGTCAGGCGCTCTACCTGCCGGTACTTGTTGTCAGTATCATCATGCTTGCTATGGCCGGTATGTCACAGCGCATTTTAAGAAATGAAGGAGTGAGTGAATAAGATGTTCGGACGAATATTAAAGAAGGACTTTTTGAGAAACAGAATAATCACTGCAACATTATTTGCTTTCATTATGCTTGCTGCCCTGCTGGTTTCCAGCGCAACAGGTATAATTACCGAGTTGTTTGGCGCTATGGATACCCTTTTGGAGGAATCAAACGCCGCTCATTTTGCGCAAATGCACTCAGGGGAAATGATTGGGAGATTTTAAATGCAAATCTTGGCGAAATCGAATACCTGATTGAATTTCAGATGGTGGATTTAAGCAGAGCCAGTGAATTTGAAAATTTGTATCAGAACTCAAGTATGCCGCAAAAAGGAGCTACTATGACCAATTCTTTGGTTACGGTCATAAACGCCATGTCGGACGGCATATCAGCCGCAGTGATTATACTTATTGGTTTATTGTTGATTGCTATTTCAGCCCTCTGCCTGCGCAACGGCTAAAACAGCGGTGGTTTTTCCATCGCCGGGGTCGCCCTGTATGCCGCCGTAATTGCCCTAACCATATCCCAGTCCCCCGGCATGGATTATTGACCGTATGCGGGGAATTGGCGGTAAAATAGGCGCTTTGATTTCCTCAACTCCTTTTTCATCCGCAAGCAAAATTTTATTACACTAATACCACGCTTTCCGTGACCTGTTTTGCTAAAGTTTCAGTGAAAAAATTTCCGAATGGATACCATTATTAACGCTGCCGGGTATTCTCCGGGGAATGGGAGAGAGGACGGGGGAGCGGTTATCAGATTACTCCCACAGGAGTATCTGACCCACTCTGACAGTTTCGCTTTGCGCAAACTGCCGTGGGCTTCGGTCTGCTGAGATGTTCCTGCTTACGCAATCACATTTCAAAGCCCGCAAAAAAGCGAGTTGTGCAGTGTGTACACAACCCGCCTTTTTGCTCCGGCTTTACAGCCGGAACAATTCAAGGTTTACTCAACCTTGAATTGCAGTATTGCAAGCATGAGGCGCAAAGCCCGTGAGCGGTTGTAGTGGATACTGCTCCGCTTACGGCTGTAAACTTCGCCGATTTCCCGGTCGCTCATGCCGAGATAGTAGTACATCAAAATGATGTTCTACCGTTCCTCCGACAATGTAATCAAGGCTTCGACAAGCAGCTCATTCTTGACGGGAATGTTGAAACCTACCACGCAGAAAATGTATTCCTCCGCAAAGTATTCATCATAGATTGCAAACGCAAACGGATTAAACACCGCTTCGGGCAAGTCGGAGAACAAGACTTGCCGCTTGCCCCGCCGTTCCTGTTCCCGATAGCAGTTTATCATTTCGTACTTGACTACCTTTTTGCTGTATGCGTAAAACTGGTGCTGTATCTTTTCTTGCTTTTCAATAGATATTTGCATACGTTTTACCTCCGTATTTTTGTTTTTTCTGTTCCTTTCCGTTCCAGTGGGGGAGCAGAAAAGACGGAGGCGAACGCGCCTTTGGAATTATGCCTTGACATACAAAAACGCCCAATCGGATAATGTAATCCAATCGAGCGTTCTGAAAAATGGCATGACGATATTCAGTGCTGTTTATAGCATTTTGAAAAGAGATTGATTGATATGTTGTTACTTTGTTTTCTGCTGCTTAAAGCAAGCCGCCATAAGCGAGTGGCTGCTCTTATTCTGTTCGGCGCATAGCTATCCAGCCACCGCAACAACGGTTTTTTTATTTTCCGTTGGGGCAGTAAGCTAATAATATCAGTATATCTATGACTGTTCGTTTTTTGTTAGTCGCTTAACCGTTGCGTAATAAAACATGATAAGTGCAGAGCCTAACAATAAACCGCCGATAATATCCGTGAACCAATGCACCCCGGAAATAAAACGTCCAATAACCGTTACAGCGATTATAGCAACAGATATGACCTCTGTTGCAATTCTTATGGGCTTGCGCTTAATCCGTGTATGGAACTGCATAATTGCAGTAGTCATGATACATAGCACAATAAGTTTTCCCCAAGCAGTTTGAACATAGAGCTATTTAGTGTAGCAAATGCAACGACGGACTCCTCTGGCCCTATGGGACTAACATCGAACGTTAAAACCGCCACTGTAAATAGTATGAATAGCAAGAACAGTATTCCTGCAATAATAAAGTGTTTTTTATTTTTCATCATAAAATCTTCCTTTTCTTTTCTAAGCCGTTGCAGTTTTTCATTAAATTCCATAGATATACCTCTATTTCCAACAGTTTCCTTTGTTGCAAGGAAACTCATTTTACATATTTATATTATACATTACCTGCCCGATGGCTGCCTATCATGTTTTTATAATATTCCTCTTGCTTCTCCAAACACCCTGACCATTGGGTGCAAGTATTAACTTGCGGCCTTTTTAACGGATACAAGCTGCTGTTACTGTTGCTCCGTTTTTCACCATTTGCAATGGTGTTCCCGCAAAAACAACCTGCCCTCCATTTTTCCCGCCTTCAGGACCAAGGTCGATAATCCAATCACAGGCTTTGATAACCTGCTTGTTGTGTTCCACGACAATAACCGTATTTCCCGAATCAACTATACGATTTAACAGCGTAAGGAAATGTTCCACGTCCTCCGGGTGTAATCCGGTAGTCGGCTCGTCCAGTAAATATAGATTGTTTTTTCCGGTACTGTTAATCAATTCTTTTGCCAGTTTCAGCCGCTGACATTCACCGCCGGACAATGTTGTAACTGTCTGGCCAAGCTCCAGGTAACCTAAGCCAACGTCCTCAAGCAAACCTAATATCCGCTTTATTTTAGGATATTCAGAAAAAAGTTCGATCGCTTCTGAGGCTGATAACCGCAATATATCTTTGATAGAGCGTCCTTTATACTTTATCTGCAGCACTTCATCATTAAACTGATTGCCATTACATACGGGACAGACCACATCCATATTTTCAAAAAACATCATATTGTTTGTAACATACCCCAGACCCTGGCAATTTTCACATCTTCCCCCTTTGGTGTTGAATGAGAAGTGCTTTTCGCTTAAATTTCTCTTTTTGGATTGCCCCAGGTTAGCAAAGATTTTCCGTATTTCGGTATATACTTCTGAATAAGTGGCTACATTGGAACGCTTCATTTTGCTGATAGCCGATTGCTCGATAGTTACTATCTGGTGAAACAACTCTAACCCTGTTACTATGTTTTCCTGCGTCGCTGTGTGTTCCTGTGCCAGCACTTCAAAAACCAATGTGGACTTGCCCGAACCTGAAACGCCGGTAACGGCTGTCAGACAATCGGCCGGGAAAGTAACATTGATATGTTTAAGATTGTGTTTATTCGCATTTATAATCTCTATTTTTTCTCCCGCCCCATTTCTGAAAGACCGCTTTTCTATCGGTTTTTTGCATAGATATTGCCCGGTTGCGGATTTCTTTTCTTTTTTCACTTCTGCCAATGTGCCGGCGGCAACAACTTCCCCGCCATGTTTTCCGGAGCCGGGGCCGATGTCAACGATATAATCAGCCGCTTGCATAACGTCCGTATCATGCTCGATAATGATAACGGTATTTCCCAAATCCCGCAGTTTTTTAAGTACCGTTAGCATGCCCTCGGTATCTTTCGGATGAAGGCCGATTGTCGGTTCATCTATGATATATATAACCCCTGTCATATCGCTGTCTAAAATAGCGGCCAGTCTTATCCGCTGCTTTTCCCCGCCTGACAAGGTGATGGTCTGCCGGTCAAGGGACAGGTAGCCTAACCCCACATTTCGTATTCTTTTAAGCTTTGTCTGGATATCAAGCAGATAGTCTTTAACAAGATTGCGGCTTGTTTCGGGCAGGCCGGTGTTTAGCGATTGTATCCAGTCATGGATTTCCGCTAAAGACAATGAAGATAATTCCGGCAGCCTTGTATTTGCCACGGTAGCATTGCGGCTTAATTTTTCCAGTCTTTCCCCTCTGCAGTCCGGGCAAGTGTCAAAAATGAAGTAATCATTTAACTGTTTTGCATCTCCGCCTTTTGCCGACATACGCCGCCAAAGTATCGGGAATACACCTTCAAACTTGCCGGATGCAAAGGTTTTCGGCGGCAATATGTGGGGAAAAGCCTTTTTAACCTCGTCGCATTTCGTACCATTGTATAGGATCGCTTTTTGAATATCGCTGAAATTTATGACAGGTGTATCGGCCGCTATGGGAATATTATAATACCGAAACGCATTATATAACAGCGATATTTGATATTCTTTATATTTAGGCTCCCAATAAGCAACTGCCCCGTCCTCCAGGGATAACGCTTCATTGACAGTATGCGCTTTGTTGATTGTCAAAATAGTTCCCAATCCCTCACAAGCAGGGCATGCCCCCTTTCGTGTGTTGAACGAAAAATGTGACCGGGTCAGCTTGTCCATTTTGTGATTGCAATGGCGGCAGTACATATACACCTTGAAATCAGCATCTGTTTTTTCTGTTTCTTCTTTACATTCTGCGGCTGATATCATCTTTTTGCAGTTTGGACAAGGCCGCACTCCAAGCTTTTCAAACACCATTCTTAAATCGGAATAAATATTTGTCCCCGTTCCCACAGTGGAACGGGGATTTTTGTTTGCCTCTGTTTGAGTTATCATAATGGCAGGGGACACCCCCCGGATAGAATCAACTTTAGGCTTAGGAATTCCCTGATACCCGATTGCTTCTAAATACTGCCTTTGACATTCCATATATAAGACATCTATCAATAAAGTGGATTTTCCCGAACCCGAAATGCCGGAAAATACCACCAGTTTATTACGGGGGATTTCAAGTGTAATATCTTTTAAGTTGCCCTCTTTGGCTCCATTAATAATAATGTTTGACATATTCTAACCTCCCTTTGGATGAATGATATATTTATTATACAACATTGGGGCAACAGGTAAACTTCATATTTTCAATTGTTTTTTAGGTTTTAGATATGTATAATAATGATATCTTAGTATGGTTTAAAGAAAGAGGAGGAAATATCAATGAAAGTAGTATTACTCAATGGAAGCCCAAACGAAAAAGGCTGTACCTATACTGCACTTAAAGAGGCTGCGGATACATTAAATAAAAATGGCATTGAAACTGAATTTATGTATCTTGGTGTAAAACCAATTGCCGGCTGTATTGCCTGTGGGAAATGTCAGAGTATGGGGAAATGCTTTGTGGATGACAAGGTGAATGAATTGATTGAAAAAGCAGAGAAAATTGACGGCATAATCGTTGGATCACCTGTTTATTATGGAGGGGCAAGCGGACAGGTTACAGCATTCCTTGACCGTCTGTTTTTTGCCGGAAGCAGCTATTTTTATCATAAACCTGCCGCTGCCGTTGTTTCCTGCCGCCGCGGAGGCGCAACAGCGGCATTTAGCCAGCTCAATAAGTATTTTGCAATGAGCAATATGCCTGTTGTGTCTTCCGATTATTGGAATCAGGTGCATGGATTCACTCCGGAGGATGTGATGCAGGATCTGGAGGGACTGCAGACCATGCGGACCCTGGGAGAAAATATGGCATGGCTTTTGAAATCCATTGAGGCAGGAAAACAGGCAAATATACCATTGCCGCAGCATGAGGAAAAAATATTTACAAACTTTATCCGTTAATACAGGAAGCAGGGGACAATTCATTTTTCGCTTCCAGGTAATTCTCTTAATGCTCTACTCATATATTATAGTGATACATGATTAATGCTTAAGTGAAGCAAGGAAGGAAATTTATTATGTCTGAAGATCTCAACAGACTCAATTGTGAAAGTCGATGTCTTCCTGATTCTACAGGGCCGACAGGTTCTGCCGGCTCACCTGGCTCGAGAGGTTTTCAAGGTTTTAAAGGCGATCCTGGTTGTCCCGGTTCTAAAGGTGGTATAGGAATTTCTGGTTTGCGGGGACAGCAAGGTCCTGCAGGCTCGCGAGGGCCGGCCGGGCCTATGGGTCCACAGGGGCCCGCAGGAATACGTGGTGACATAGGACCACAAGGGGATCCCGGTTGTCAGGGATCTGCAGGCCCTAGAGGAAATCCCGGCCCCATTGGCCCACGAGGGCCAATGGGGCCTGTAGGATCAAAAGGTGACACGGGTCCCGCCGGTCCACAAGGCCCCGCAGGACCTGCAGGAGTACAAGGACTGCAAGGTCCGGGGGGTTCTGAAGGTCCCGCAGGAGCACAAGGGCCGCAGGGTCAGGCAGGGCCGCAAGGATTATTAGGGCCAATGGGGTGTCCGGGACCGGAGGGACCTCAAGGGGAAACCGGACCTCAAGGGGAAACCGGTTCTACAGGTGAGGCCGGGCCAATTGGATCAACGGGTCCGACTGGTGCCACCGGATCTGTCGGTAATACAGGAGCAGATGGTAAATCGGCTTACGAAATAGCGATAGAAAACGGTTTTTCCGGTGCTGAAGAGCAATGGCTGGAAAGTATAATCGGCCCGCAGGGTGAAACGGGTGCGACCGGAACTACAGGTTCCACCGGCGACACAGGTCCAACCGGAGGAACTGGCCCGACTGGAGCTACAGGTCCAACCGGAGAAACAGGTCCAACAGGAGCGACAGGTTCGACAGGCTCCACAGGAGACACCGGTCCAACAGGACCGACAAGCGACACAGGCCCAACAGGTTCCACTGGCGACACAGGCCCAACCGGAGGAACAGGCCCAACTGGGGAAACGGGCCCGACCGGACCTTCCAGACCTATTCGGCAGCCCTTTGCTAATTTAAATGTAAATGAACAAAGCATAGCAAACAATGGCTTTGTCACATATACATCTCCTTTCGTCAGAGGTATGGATTACGACGCTGGTACAGGCACTTTCACCGTGAAAACTCCCGGAATTTATGCATTGCAATGTGTGTTAAATTTAGCCAATGGCAATGAGGAAGGAACCTTGTTTGCAATTCGCATTAACAATCAAAGTGTTGCCCCTGCTTCAAATGCAAGAAATGCCGGTCCGCTCGTACTTATACGTGTTCAATACTATGTATTCAACACGACAGTGCGTATTATCAACCAATCCGGTCACAATGTGTTGATTGCCTATGATGGCACTACCGCAGGCAGTGGAGGACATTTTTCTTTTTATAGAATTGCCGATGACATATTAATGTAACCGAAGATTTTGATAAGATTCTGGGATGCTGGCGAACGTGATCTTGGGTATAGAGCAGATTTTATGGATGAAGAGAAAAAAAGCCGTGTCCGGCACCCCTATTTGCTATGAATTGATAATTCTTCAGTACTATAGCGTAATAGGGGATTTTATTATTCCTCTTATTTTACTTGAGTTATATTCCCGGCGCCATCAATTTGCTGCTGCACAGAAGGAGCTCCGCGATAAGTTATATTGCCTGCGCCATCGATTTGAATATTCAAAGTGTCGGAGCAGGAGAGGGAGATATCACCGGATCCGCTTAGCTCCACAGAGGAATCTTTTGTCTCAAGCTCTAACGCATTCAAGGTACCTGCGCCGTCTACGGTAATATTTGCGATAGAAGCGCTGCCGGAGAGGGTCATATCTGCAGTTCCGTTAACTTCTACCGTAAGTTTTTCCGTATCCAATACCAGATTTCCGCTTAGAGAACCGTCTACCAACAGATGGAGTTTGTTGCTTGTTATAGGATCTGAATCTTTTATTTGAACGAGACCTGTAAATTCCAATCGACTCAGCGCAGGAGCAAAGATATGGATTACCGGTGTCTTATTTTTATCTGTGATAAGATTTTTATCCGATGTAATTCGCAATATCCCATTTTCCGAAGAAATAAGCAGGTGCTCCAGAAGATTTTTCTGAGCTTCTACTTTAACGATATCAGAAGCGGCAGCAGTATAAACGATTGCTACATTTGCATCAACCCGAACCTCCGTATAGTCTGACATGGCATATTCTACGGTTTCCATTTCCCCTTTTCCGTTGATACTTCCATTTTGTCCGATGCCATCGGTAAAGCCAACGGCAACGCATCCACTTAACACAAATGTCATCAAAGCAGCCAGGACAAGCACCTTGAGTATATAGTTTCGTTTTGTCATATATTTATCTTCCTTTCCATTAAGTATGAAGTGATGTAAAAGAGGACGGCTGTTTTCAACAGAGTCAATACCAGAAAAATACCGGTTGCCAGATAATCGCCTGAGGGAATACTAATTTGTATTAGAATTCCGTGTCTTTGGACTGATGCAAATGGGATTAAGATCAAGTCAAACCAGCTCATAGCGTAGACAGCGAGGAGCCCTCCAAGGATGCCTGATAAAGTTCTTGCTTTCTTTGAAAAAAAGATACTTTTAGTTAAGGCAGCCATGAAAAAAATCGTAGTGAAAAACAGTGCAAGCTGAGAAATCATCAGAAATATAGATAAAACTTCCCAGGAGTCTATTTTGTTATTGTTAATCAGCGTGGAAAGGGGGATTCGTGCCAGCAGGAAAGCCTGAACAATGATCCCAATAACACCAATGATGAACCCGGGTATATCCCATACAAGAATTGCGGCCAGCCTTCCCATAAGTATTTTTCGGCTGGATACAGGGGTCAGAAATACATAATATCCTTTTGGTGCTGAAAATAAACTTTTTATCATCTCAGAGTCTGCCAGAACGCAGACTACAAGCCAGGCACAAAAAGCAAGGGATGAAAAAGTGACCGCCGTTATCTTGCCTGCATTTCCATAGATTCCGGTAACTCCACAGACTGTAAATATAATATTCAATACAATCATCAGGATACCTGCTGTCAGACGCAGGGGAATACGCGTTTTCAAAGAATAACTAAACTGTTTTAACATTAGAAAACACCTCCAGGTATAATTGTTCTACCGTTTTGCCGGATTGCGCACGGAGTTCTTCGCAATTTCCATTTTGTATAATGGTTCCGTTCGATATAAAATAAAAGCTGTCAAATATCGTTTCTACGTCTTTTACAAGATGGGTTGAGAGAATGATCGAAGTATCTGCCAAATCCATGGATAGGATAGAAGACAGTACCTTCATTTTCCCAACCGGATCAATGCCGCCTAACGGTTCATCCAGAAGATATAAGGAAGTCTTCCTGGAGAAGGCCAGCCCAAGTGATACCCGTTCCTGCATTCCTTTTGACATTTTTTTTATAAGAGAGTCCATAGGCAGCTCCAGCAGCTCGATCATTTCAGCGGCTTTTTCGCTGGAATAGTCAGGATACATATCCTGCTGATAAGTAAATGCATCTTTTACGCACATCCAGGAAGGGAACATCATAAAATCAGGCAAAAAGGAAATTGTCTTTTTAGATTCTATCCCTCTTTTTGCATTTCCGGGATATGTGATTTCGCCTTTGTCAGGGGAAAGCAGACCGGCAATCGTTTTCATCAGAGTTGTTTTCCCTGAACCATTCGGACCTAACAAGCCAACAATTTCCCCGGAAGGAATATGCATATCGATGCCGTTTAGGCCTTCGTTTCCATTATAATGTTTTTCAAGATCTTTGATTTCCAGAAGTTTCATCGGCTGTTATGCCCCCTTTCATTTGCTGCTCTAATTCTTTTAATATTTGACTGTCTTTGTAACCCAATGCCCGCATTTCTTCCAGAAACTGTGCTGCTGCATTTTGAACCATTTCATCTTTTACTGTTTGGATCATCTTTTCATCCTTCATAACAAAATATCCCGTTCCTCTCTGGCTAAATATTAATTGTTTTCGCTCCATCTCCTGATAGGCTCTTTGAATGGTATTGGTATTTACCTTTAACATAAGAGCTAAATCCCGGATAGAGGGTATCCGATCGCCTGGATGTAATTCACCTTTTACTAACGAGCGGCAGAATTGATTAATAATCTGCAGATAAATGGGGATACGTTCATCGAAATCATTTCTCCAATTTTCTATTGTAAGCACTGTCACACCTCCGTTCTAGTGTACCACTATACTATCACACTAATGTATGATTGTCAACAATGAATTTGGGACGTACCCCTTCTAGAAGGGGTACGTCCCAAATGACCAAATGAACTATTTTTTAAAGATCAGAAGAAGCTTCTCAATAGAGGCCCCCCTTAATGTAACCCTTTTAAAACAATTGATCTTGTACGCATCATTTCTTGCAAGGTTTCTAAAAATCCTTCTGTACCAATACCACTTTTTTTATGTCCGCCAAAAGGCATATGAATAGTGCGATACATACCAACACCATTAACAATAGCACTACCGGCGTCAATTTGTTTAGCGATGCCAAATGCACGCTGGGTATTGTTACTGATGACACCGCCTGATAGACCATAAGAAGATTGGTTCAGGATAGATAAAGCTTCCTCGTCTGTATCAAATCCAATAATCGGGAACACAGGACCGAAAACTTCCATATCTTTTGCGATAGGCATATCCTGAGTTACTTTGGTAAGAACAGTAGGTTTGTAGAAACTCTTATCATAACGCTCGCCGCCACACAGGCATTTCGCTCCTGCCGCAATGGTATTATTAACTTGTTCTGCTACCTCTGCGGCAGCACTTTCACTAATCAGACATCCCATATCACTTGACGGATCAAAAGGATCTCCGATTTTTAGCGCTAAGATGCGCTTCACCAGCTTTTTGGAAAATTCATCTAAAATACTATTATGAACAATAAAACGCTTCGGAGCACAGCAGACCTGCCCGGCATTATAAATTCGGCCATTGATTGCTTCAGCAACTGCATAATCAATATCCGCGTCATCAAGGATAATAACACCATCATTACCGCCCAATTCCATAAATGTACGGGTCATATTCTTTGCACAACGTTCCATAATATCAATGCCGACAAGTGTACTGCCAGTTAGACTGATGGCATTTACTTTAGGCGATTCTGCCAGTGCACGACCAACAATACTGCCACTGCCTGTGACTGTATGAAGTACCTCAGCAGGAATACCGCTGCGAATTAATACTTCGGTCATATAAATAGTAGCAAGTGGTGTATCAGAAGCAGGCTTGATGACGACAGCATTACCGGCAGCCAATGCCGGACCTGCCTTATGCCCATATAATTCAATAGGGAAATTAAAAGGTATGATGCATACGACAACACCTAAAGGTTCGCGCTGAACAGTGATAAAATCATCTGCGCTGGGAAGAATATGTCCATACAGATATTTTGCTTTTTCGGCATAACCGCGGAATAATTGGGAAGCAAGATCTACACATCCCAATGATTGTTTATACGGTTTTCCAGTTTCTTTTGACAGCAGCGTAGCAATAGCTTCTTGCTCAGATATTAATGCATCAGCAGCTTTAAATAGAATATCTGCTCGTTCCTCAGTGGTTTTGCTGCCCCAGAGTTTGGCACCGTCTTGTGCGATGCTCAAAACATGATTGACATCTTCTGAAGTTGCACAGGGAACAGTGTCAATTATTTCATGGGTGATCGGATTGATTACATTCATTGTTTTGCCATTGCTGGCTGCAGTAGGTATCCCGCCAAAAATCATTTTCATAATATACACTCCTTTTCAATATTTTTAGTTTGAGTCAGGTATATATCACTTCCTGAAAGTACCTTCATTATGGATAAAAAGAATATCTATCGCTAGTCATATATTAGCTTTACATAATGTATAATTAGCTTTTCGCCAATCTTAAAAATAATTATTAATTTTTAATAAAAAGACAATATTTTACAAAATTAAAATTTGAGGTAAAAAATAACAAAAAGATAATATAAGACAAAATAAAGATATAAAACATGGCAATAAAAGGAAATTGTTTAAAATGCACAAAAATCATAGATAATATTTTACAAGGAAAAGATAATATAATTATTAATTAAGATAAAAAAGCCATAGCGTGGAGAAGATAAAATCAATATCATAAAAGTATGCAAAGGAGATACTTAAAATGAGTCATAATATAGATGAAAAAAATGGAACATTTGAAATTGATAGAACAGGCAATACGGCATGCATCACTGAGATTCAACGATTCTCAGTACATGATGGTCCGGGAATTCGAACGATTGTTTTTTTAAAAGGTTGCCCTTTGCGGTGTAAGTGGTGTCAAAACCCAGAAACCAATTCTCTGCAGCCGGAAATTATGTACACAGCAAAATCTTGTGTGGGTTGCAGAAAATGTGTAGAAAGTTGTGCTAATCATGCAATTGAGGTGGTAGGAAGCGAGATTGTTTATCATCGGAAATTATGTACAGTATGTGGCGCGTGTACCAAGGCTTGCGGACCGGAAGCAAGAAAGCAGGTAGGGGAAATCAGAGATCTGAATGAAATCCAGCGAATTGTTTTATCAGACAAGGTATTCTATCAGAATACAAATGGCGGACTTACTGTCAGTGGTGGTGAGCCAACAATGCAGGTGGATTTTGTAGCTAAGTTGTTTGATGCGGTAAAGGCAGAAGATGTTAATACGGCGATGGAAACGTGTGGAATGTGCGAGGAGACGCAGTTTTATAAAGCGGTGAAGGATTGTGATCTACTTCTATTTGATATAAAACATATGAATTCCGAGGCACATAAGAAATATACCGGTGTGGGAAATGAGCAGATTCTTCGTAACCTGAGAAATGCTGCAAGAATGGGGAAGGAAATTATTATTCGTATTCCATTGATTCCAGGTGTTAATGATGAAGAAGAAAGTCTGAAATTGACTAGTCAAATTGCAAGGGAATGTAAAGTGAAAGAGATACATATTCTTCCGTTTCATCAAATGGGACAGGGGAAATGGCAGGGTTTGGACAAAGACTATGAATTTGAGCAAACACCTCTGCCAACACAAAGGGTAATAGAAAAAGCAATCAATATATTAAGAGGAGCAGAGGTGGCATTGAATGTCGGTGGATATGGAGAATACAAGTGGTTATAGATACGCTCCGGTACATGGTCGTCTTGGTGCAAATAAAGACCCGATTCTGGAAGAGGGAAGATGCGGAACTGTGAACTTTCCGGTACGCATATTTTATGATACCCGTCAAAACGGAGATGATATTCTGACGCATCTGCATAAAGCTTTGGAAATACTTTGTATAATTTCGGGAGAAATACAGCTTATCGTGGGTCATGTGGAAAAGCATTTGAGCAGTGGGCAGATTGCGTTGATTAACTCTTATGATGTGCATACGATTATCGGTACCGTCGGTACTGGTGCAAAATATTATGTTCTTCAAGTGGAGCCGGATATATTAAGCAGCTATGGGATAGATGTACGGCGTTATATGCCAATGTATGATGAAGAAAAATTTCTGATGCAAGAAGATGATATCACGATTGCACTAAATAATTTAATACAGCAGACATTTGAACATGGGCAGCAGAGTGGCAAAGCAACTGACGTCAATATTCTGGCAGATGTGTTTGGTATTTTCGCTAAGATAATGGCTCGGTCAGAAAATGAAGATATAGGCGAAAAGCAGGTTAATTATGAAAAGAAAACATCAGATCGGCTGCAGTATATTTTTTCATACGTTGAAGAACATTATAGTGAGGACATTTCTCTTGACGAAATTGCGCGGAATGTTCATTTGACAAGAAATTATTTTTGCCGTTTTTTCAAACGAGAGACGGGTATTACGTTTATTGAATTCCTAAACAAGTATCGCTGTAAAGAGGCAGGAAAATTGATACGGGATACGGATATGACAATAACAGAAATTGCATCTTCAGTAGGATTTAAAAATCTTTCTTACTTTAATAAAACCTATAAAAAGTTTAGTGGGGATACACCAAGTAAAAATCGCAGACAGATATTTTAGATGCGATAAAAACAGCATTAGCTGTTCTTATAAACAATAAAAATAGAAGGAGGTAAAAGAATTGAAAAGGTTGAAGTCTATTCTGGCAATGGTCATGACATTGTGTATGCTGGCTGCGACACTTACCGCTTGTGGAGGGACTGCGTCATCGGGACAAACAGAGGAATCAAGCGATGGGGGTACTGTAAGCGACGAGGGTAATGTAAGCGACAACAAAATGAAGGTCGGTATTGCAATTCCTACTTCTCAAGAAGAAATTTGGATGTTACATGCTGAGAATCTGCAGAAATGTGCTGAAGATCTGGGTTTTGAAGTGATTGTACAGTTTGCAAACGGGGATACTGACAAGCAATTCTCACAGATTGAAAATATGCTTACAGAAGGCATCGATGTTTTGATTCTGGCTGCATGTGATCCAGGCTCTACAGGTAATATTGTTACTGAAGCGTCCGAAGAAGGGGTTAAAATTATTGGTTATGATCGTGTCTGGGCAGGTGATCCATATGATCTGTATGTGACCTTTGATAATGTAGAGGTAGGAAGGCGAATGGCGGAATATGCAATTGAAAAAGCACCTGCGGGAAATTATACATTGCTTGGTGGTGATGTTGTAAATCAGCCAGCAACTAATGAGATCCATCAGGGCTGGATGGAAGTGCTGCAAGAGTACGTTGATTCTGGTGATATTACTATCGTTTCCGATCAGAATTGTAAAAACTGGTCATCGGATGAGGGACTGAATCACGCTGAAAACGCTTTAACAGCAAATAGCAATGAGATGGCAGCAATACTGTGTGCAAATGATGGAATTGCTGGCGGAGCAATTCAGGCTTTAGAGTCTGCGGGGTTGGCAGGAACTACTGTAGTAACAGGACAGGATTCGGAAGTAGCAGCTGCGCAGAGAATTCTTGCAGGAGAGCAGACGATGACTTTATACAAAGCATCTTATGATCTGGCAAAAGCGACTGTAGATGCGGCTTTACAGCTTACAAATGGTGAAGAAATAACAACTGATGGAGACTATGAAGGTATTCCAATGATTTCATTACCACCTACGGTCGTAGATAAGGATAATTTGCATGAGATTTTGATTGATAGTGGTTATATGAGCAAAGAAGAAGTTTATAGCGAATAGAAATGGCATTTGTAGCCGTCTTCCGAACTGATGTAAAAGCATCAGTTCGGAAGGAGCGGCTGTCACGGGAAAGAGAGGTGGCATGAATTGACAGATTACATTCTTGAAATGCAGGAAATAACCAAAACATTTCCCGGCGTAGTGGCGCTTGATAAAGTGTCCTTTCGTGTAAAACGCGGAGAAATACATGCCTTGGTCGGAGAAAATGGTGCCGGTAAATCCACATTGATGAAGGTGCTTAGTGGTATATACCAAAAAGACAGTGGAAAGATGTTGTTAAATGATAAAGAACAGTTTTTCCATGGAATTAAAGACAGTGAAAATGCCGGTATAGCCATTGTACATCAGGAATTAAATATAGTTAAAAATCTGGCAGTTAGTGAAAACATATTTCTGGGAAATGAATTACGGAAAAGTGGCATAAAAAATAGTGTAATTGATAAAGAGCGTCAGTATACGAAGGCAAAAGAACTTTTAGATATTGTCGGGCTGGATGTCAGTCCGAATACACTGGCGTCAAGGCTTAGTCCCGGACAGCAGCAGATGCTGGAAATTGCAAAAGTGTTGAATAAGGATGCGTCGGTTGTTGTATTTGATGAGCCAACGTCATCATTAACGGAGCAGGAAACAGATAAGCTGCTAACTCTTCTTAAAAAATTACAGGGGAGAGGTATGGCCTTGATATATATTTCGCATAAACTTAGTGAGGTTTTCCGAATTGCAGATACCGCTACCGTTCTGCGGGATGGCAAAACGGTGATCACAAAGCTGATGGGCGATTTAGATGAAAACGAATTGATCCAACATATGGTTGGCCGTGAATTGACTAATCTATATCCGGAATTAGCACATATAGTTTTGACGGATACACCGGCATTGGAAGTTGCAAACTGGTCGGTTTCTCATAGCAGCATCCCTGGAAAAATGTTGCTTGATAATGTTAATATTTATGCCAATAAAGGTGAAATCCTGGGAATTGTTGGTCTAATGGGAGCTGGACGTACAGAGCTGGCATTAAGTATCTTTGGTGCTGATTACAAAAATACGAGCGGCATCTTAAAGATTAATGGTGAAGAGAAGAAAATCAACAGTCCCAAAGATGCTATTCGAAGTGGTATTAGTTATGTGACAGAAGACCGAAAAAAGCTGGGACTGGTTCTTGGGGGCACGATTCGTTCTAATGTTGCACTTTCCAACTTCAATAAACTGTCACGTTTTGGAATTATCAATAACAACAAAGAAATTACAGAGGTTGCACGTTATTCTAAGAAGCTTCGGGTTAAAACACCTTCAATTATGCAGTTAACCAAAAACTTAAGTGGTGGTAACCAGCAGAAAGTAGTCTTGGCAAAATGGCTGATGACAGATCCGGATATTTTGATTGTGGATGAGCCGACACGAGGCATTGATGTAGGGGCGAAATATGAAATTTATACTATTATGGAACGTTTGGCTGCAGAAGGTAAATGTGTCATTATGATCTCTTCGGAAATGCCTGAGATTATTGGTGTTTGCGACCGGGTTTATGTAATGGCAGAGGGAAGGATTACTGGTGAGCTAACAGATGAAGATATTTCGCAGATTAATATTATGAAGTGCATACAAGGAGGAAAAGCGAATGAGGTTTCGTGAAACGATTAATGCGAGAATAAAAGATAATATCACGCAGGTTATGCTGGTGATCGAGACAGTTATCATCTTTGGTGTTTTTCAGCTTTTGACTAACGGCACTTTTTTGACTTCGAGGAATTTGACTAATATCATGATGCAGGGATGCGTTTACTCGATCATGGGTATCGGTATTGTTTTTGTCATGGTTTCCGGCAACATGGATTTGTCGGGGGGATCAGTATTGGGATTTTTAACTGCGATAGGTGCAACTATGCAGGTTGCAGGTCAAAGCACGCTGATTACCATTCTGACAATGCTGCTGGCAGGGGTTGCGATAGGAGTTTGGCAGGGATTTTGGGTGGCATATCGAAATCTTCCGTCTTTTATCGTGACGCTGACGGGAATGCTGATGTTTCGAGGGTTATGTTTATTGGTCGGAGACGGTGCAACGGTTGGACCGGTAAGCAAGTCTTTTGGTGCCATTGGTGCTGAATACCTGCCATCTTTCTTTACTGATAAGTATTATGATTCCACCATCATTATCTTTGCAATTGTGATTGTGATAGCGGTAGTGATGATGTTTGAGAGTCGGAAAAACAAACAGAAATTTGCACTTCCGGTGGAGAGTCAGCCTAAATTTTATGGTAAAATCCTGCTGGTCGTGTCTGCACTCATTTTGGTTGCGGTTATTTTAAACAGCTATCAGGGCTTACCATATGCACTGCTGCTTCTGGGAGCGTTAGGCTGTGTTTTTACATATGTTTCCCGGAATACTGTATTTGGAAGATATGTATTTGCTATTGGCGGCAACAGTGAAGCGACCAGATTATCGGGTATTAATGTTAAGAAGATTACGTTGCAGGTTTATATCTTAATGGGATTTCTGGTTGCGGTTGCGAGTGTTGTATACCTGGGGCGGGTAGGTCAGGCAACTGCATCAGCTGGTAAAGATTTTGAATTTAGTGCCATTACCGGCTGTATTGTAGGCGGTGTCAGTACATTGGGTGGTATTGGTTCGGTTCCGTACGCCATTTTGGGAACGATTTTAATGACCGGACTGGATAACGGGATGAGTCTCATGAACCTGGATGCAACCTATCAGTATATCGTACGCGGTCTGGTACTATTGTTTGCAGTTGCGATTGATGTTGCATCGAAGACGGAGAAAAAGAGTTAGGAGGTATTATTATGAATCGCGTAGAGAGAATTAAGAAGAGACTGTTTGAAGTTGAATTTTACACTAAAAAAGAGTGGTGGGGTGCAAACGAATCCATTTTAACAGATGATGAGATAAAAAAAGAATCGGTTATGATTCGTAAGGCAGTTGCGACAGCTTATGTGTGCAAAAATATGCCGATTGAGATAAAATCGGACGAATTAGTTGTCGGTATTGCGGCAATGGCATCCATCGGTTTTGGGAAGGAATTTCCGGATTATGCACTTCCGGAGGAAAAAGAAGATGCGCTGCTTAGCTGCTTCACCACGAAAGCACCATGGGGACATCATCCGCCAGATTTTGGAATGCTGTTGAACAAAGGAATTCGCGGTATTGAGGCAGACATTTATAAACAAATTGATTGTGAATTAAAACGGGAAGATGCCAATCAGGAAAAACTAGATTTTTATAGAGCAATGCTGATCTCATTGGATGGAGTAGTGGATTTGGCAGAACGATATGCTGATTTGGCAGTAAAGTGTGCACTAAAAGAAAAGGATTCTGAGCGAAAGACCGAACTGCTTCAGATTTCCCGCATTTGCCGCAAGGTACCATGGGAACCGGCGAATACACTGCAGGAGGCACTTCAGAGTTTCTGGTTTATTTTCATTGCCAATCACAGTACATTGGAATATATTCCCACCGGAAGATCAGATCAGTATCTGTATCCGTTTTATAAACATGATATTGAGCAGGGCATTTTGACTGCTGAGGCAGCAGATGAGCTGGTAGCAAGCTGGCTGGCTAAGTTTAGCGAGCGTGTTCAGTTGAATCGCGATCATTGGGAAGTACATATGTCGGAAGAGGAACAAGGTGACGGTGGTGATCCGGATGATATGGCTGTTTCCTTTGTTATGGAAAATGACGAGAGCTACAACTATGGAACTTCTGCCAATCACTGGCTGATTAACATGATTCTAGGCGGAGTGACATCTGAAGGAGAAGATGCCACTAACGATATGACATTTTCAATATTAAAAATGTGGGCTTATCTTGAGCCAGTGGTGCCAGTATTATCTGTTCGGCTGC
>Ga0153983_1000025_pt1 | contig 30901 bp, 30 predicted proteins | sample TSGA067MetaG_FD_104693 | JGI IMG/M metagenome (GOLD analysis project Ga0153983, IMG submission 104693) | Attine ant fungus gardens microbial communities from Georgia, USA - TSGA067 MetaG | ecosystem: Host-associated > Fungi > Mycelium > Unclassified | place: USA: Georgia, Alexander Wildlife... | reverse complement strand
GGTTGGCTTGATAAATGCAGAAGACTTTGGAAAAACTGCGAACGCAAACTTGAAAACACTCTAAATATGGTTAAGTTGGCTTTTGTATCTGTCTTGCTTCGAAGACTTTGAACAGGCTCTTAATATTTGGAATGCTAGAAGGTATATATGTAGGAATTCAGATTGTTCTAATTAAGCCCTTTGATTTCATGCAAAATCCATTAAATTGGGCTAGGGCGATTACACATTATAAAGCCTCTTATATTTGTGGTCCTAATTTTGCCTATGAATTATTAACAGAAAGATTAAGTAAATTAATTAATAGAGATTATGAAGGTATATCATTTGACTCAATCAAAAGAGTTATTTCTGGAGCTGAGCCAATAAAGGTCAATACTATTTTAAAATTTTTAAAGGTAGCTAGTGAATTTGGTTTAAAAGATAAAGTTTTTATGCCGGCATATGGTCTGGCAGAAGGAACATTGCTTGTTACTACCTGCGATTTTGGGCAAGAATCAAGATGGCTAAAAATTAATAGGAAAATGTTGTTTGGGCAAGAATTAAAAATTCTTGAACGAGGAAGATTGAGTGACATTACTAATTATATAAACGAATATAGTGAAGATGAGACTTTTTTATTAGGTAATGGGACGATTACTAATGAACATGAATTACTGATAATTGACCCCAATAATAAAAGAATTCTGAATAATTTAGAAATTGGGGAGATTTGTATTATTGGACCTTCAGTTACAAAAGGTTATTGGCATAGCAATAGAGAGATTGATGAGAGTTATATATATGATGATCATTTGAAACAAAGGTATCTACGAACAGGAGACTTAGGATTTCGCGATGTAACAGGAGAGTTATATGTACTTAGTAGATTGAAAGATTTAATTATTATTGATAATTTGATATATTTTCCTCAGGACATAGAAAGAGTGGCGTGTTCTTCGGTATCAGAATTAGAAAAAGATGGTACGGCAGCATTTGTTGTTAAGGTAAATAATAAAGAGAAATTAGTTATTGTTCAGGAAGTAGCCTGGAGTGTAAATAACGGTCAAAGTGGCTCTTCCGCAATTATCCGTTTTTATCTGGTTTCATAATCATCATTTTGGCACTTAATAGCGGACGATTGCACCGACCATACATAGTTCTTTTTACCATTTTTAATTTACTGTTTGTTCCTTCAACAAATCCATTACTAAATTCATAAGCCACTGCATTTTCAATTGCGTCAATATCTCGTCCCAAACCGTTGGCAAAAGATTTTAACTCGTTCAATTCACTTTTTTTATATTCATCAATAAATAAATATAGCCTTGGAACATTTTTAAGCTCAAAGATATTCCTAAACTCTTTTATGCATTTTTGGATTCGGTAAAGTATCGGATACTGTTCAAATATGCACTTACGGTGTTCTGTTGCCAATGAACCATCCATCCAGAGATATCTGAAAACACCATTCCGAGTAATGTAATCACGATCTTTTCCTTTTGAACCTGTTTTGTATTTTAATGATTCTGTCATGGTTCTTATATAAGGCTGTAGTTCAAAATTTATTCCACATTCAAGTTCCACTTTTTTCAGATAATCAAATGCATTGGTCTTACCACCGGTGTATCCATGTTCGTATATAGATTTTATTGTTTTGCTCTTACTATATCCATTTTTGAGACATTCTACAATATAACCATGATAACCGTCCAACTTACTTTGACGGATACCATATTTGCAAAGAAGCTCTGGATTCCCTTCTTTGAATTTACTTACCGTGTTTCTACTGATACTTAAGCGTCTTGCTATTTCACGATTGCTGCATCCCTCTTTCACGAATTTCTGTATTTGTAGGATCAGTTGATAACGTTTATTATGAAATTGATGTGGGTTATCCACACTTGATAGTGTTTTTTTTACTGCTATCGTTCTTATCTTCTACAGAATTATTAGTAGGGGCTCCTTGTTCGTGTGGGATAGTAATCGTTGCAGGTATTTCCCTGTTTAATGCTTTCTTTATAGCTTCCAACAGATTCTGATGAAGATGGAATCTGTCTGCCACCTGTATGGCATCTGGAAGTTCTTCTTGAATCACTTTCGCATAGGCACTAGCCCGATCTCTTGTGACGGTTTTTACATGTTTATTGTTTTTCAGCCATTGCCGCAAACTCTCCCCATCTCTCCCCTCCAATGTAGCCACAGTCTGATGAGTATTTTCATCTACTATTATGGTTCCATATGTATGCCGTTTTTTGAACGCAAAATCATCTACGCCAATTACATCCCCACATTCAAATGCCGGTTGATTTTCATAACGTTTTATCAAAAGTCTGATAACCGAATCTCCACTAATCTTTATTCCAATCATTTTGCAGATACGGGAACAGCCTTCGCAGCTTGTCTCCAATGCAAGAGTACAAATAAAATCTTCTAGCCGTTCTGTCATTCGGCTGTAATAATTCAAGAAACCATGAAAAGACTCTACAATCGTTGAAACCTCGCAAGCCTCATTATCACACCAATACTCATGTGCCGTTATCTCTAACGATACATTTTTTCCCAGAATGGGAAGATCCTGTACTTTTCTAACATATGTTCCATGATAATGGTCCGATACTGCATGACATTTTGAGCATTCGCACTTGGATGTATGGGATTTTAATTTTATAAGGATAGCATTTTGAGTATGATCAACATGAGTGACTGTAAGTTCTTCCATCGGATAAAAAGCACTTAAATCTATAGTTTGTTCTGCTGGCATTTGATACATCCTTTCGCTGAAAATGATACTTTAATTGTACCATGATTTCATGTGGAAAAGAAGCGAAAAACGGATAATTGCGGAAGAACCTAAATGACCGTGCACTTGGTTCTAAGTGTTCGGTGTATACACCTGGAGTGCGCGAAGAACACCACAGTGTGAAAAATGGGCACAAGAAATTAGAAAAGATGTACTTAAAATATTTGGAATAAATGTTGATACTATTTTATTTATACCTCCGAGGCATGTGCCAAGAACTACAAGTGGTAAAATTCAAAGGAAAAGTGCAAAAGAGAAATACATTGAGAACGAATGGAAAAACGTAATTGGCATTTCAAATAATATTCAATACGTTCGTCGTTCAAAGCCAACACCCACATATCATCTTTAACAGGCTACAATATGGAAAAATAATAAGTTTTTATTATTACATATTTGAAAAAAAGAAGTAGGTGATTAATATGCTAAAATACATAGTGACAATTATTGCTATATTAAATATAGCTTTATTGGGGATTTTGAGGAAAAAAAAGTCGAAAAAGAGCTATATTAAAGTTGAAAAAAATCTTAAAGTGCAAGAGATACAGGTCTATAGCTCTTGAGAAAGAGGGAAGAAGTTAGTAATTAAGCAGAAAAACCAAATACTCACATTAACATTCTTTAAAAATATATTATCTTTGGACTAAATCATATATTTTTAGCGAATCTTCGCAATATATTTATATGAATATTGTACAGCAATAGTACCATGAATCCGCTGTAATCGTATCGAAAATCCTCACTAGAATACCGTCTTTGATATCGCAGTGGGGAAAGGAGGCTTCCCTTGCCCTACATGAAGAATCAGCTCAACTGGTGAAAAGCCATTTAAAGTGGATTTTTGGTAAGAAACTCACGCATGTTATATTTCCCTGAACTGATTATGATGGAATTATGGACAATACGATCCATGATCGCATCCGCCAGAACACCTCCGCCAAGGCGAGGATGCCATTCTGATATTTTATACTGGGTGCAGAATATCGTTGGCCACATATCATATCTCTTTTCGAAAATTTCCAGCAGATATTTCTGCTCTGTTTCAGAAGGGATATCAAGCAACCACTCATCCACAATCAGCATATGGTAGTTCGCAAGGCGGGTCACTGCCCAGCTGATACTACCTCCAGTCTGTTCTGTAAGATTCAGATTTTCCATCATCTCTGGCATCTTATTACGGTTCAGATCGCGTCCTTCATAATACATGGTGGCGGTGTCTGCGGATGGATATCTCAGTTTTGCACAGTGAATCAGGCGTTTTGCCCGCGCCAGATTTTTGCGGTTATAGAATTCATCTACTGCAATATCAAGCCGCTATGAGAACGGGAAAGATTCATTCCTTTCCTGTTCGTCCAGTACCTCAACAAAATCATCCATGCCCAGCTCTCGGAGTTTTCGTTTGATTTCATCACTTATCATGGCTGATACCGCCGTAGTAACCGGCACCCCTTATGTATGCCCTGTTTTCTTCTACTGGCTCAGCTGTTTCCGATACGGCTGGAATGGCAGCCTGTTCTTTGAGGATCAGATCCTGATTATTACTGAGCAGGGCTTTCAGATATTTATATCCAGGAGATGAAATATTTGCCAGCGCGATACGCAAGCGGATTCAAAGCGTTCGTTTGTATACTGCTTGCTCAGCTTCAGCACAGACAATGCAGCATTATATCCCTGTTCCTCCAGCTGTACGCTGCGGAAGATACGGTTTATCACCTCAAGTGTGTTTGGACCGATTGTAGCGACCCATGATCGCATCCGCACGTCGTTCGTCTCTGGCTGGTTGAATTCATCGGGTAGGTCACTGCTGATTGTTTCGTAGCGATTGGTTACATAATCTGGAAATTTCGGGTGCATGGCAATTCGCTGGAGGTTATGATAGACTTCAATTGTCTTTCCCATATATCTGATATCGACTTTGCAGCCACAGTAGATATATGGGACAGAATAGAAATTTTTCAATAGGCATTTTGGTAAAAAGTTACTCTCTGAGCGTAATTTTTCTAAAGTTTTCTCGCCTTTTCTCAGAATCGACGGCAGCATAATGACGCTTTGTTGTGTTAACGTCACTGTGTCCGAGCGCATCAGCTACGGCATAAATATCTCCGGTTTCGTAATAGAGTGTACTTCCAAAAGTGGAGCGCATTTTATGTGGAGTTATTTTCTTCCGGTGGGGGGGTGCGATGCTCACACATTGCTTTATCATATATTCAACGGCTCCTACGGACATTCGGTTATGTTTTGAAGACAAAAATAATGCGTTATGATTGGTTTCTGTAGGTTTATATTTTTGCCGGTCATGCTCAATATAATTAGAAAGTGCATTCTCCACCTCGTCATTGAAATTACCTTTTCTTGTTACATGTATTACACCATTCTCAAAATCAATACTATCTAAATCTAGACCAACACATTCTGAAACTCTTATTCCAGTGCCTAATAGGAGAATAACGATGGCTAAGTCTCTTATGCGTGTTTTCTGTTGTGAAATTAATTTTCTAGCAGTAAACCCATTTCCGGATTCTATGCATTCCAACAAGCAGACCACTTCTTGAGGCTGAAGGAAAATAATATCCTTATTTTTATCCTTTATATCGATTTCTACAACTGCAGCTGGGTTGTGCTTTATTTTCCCATGCGAAAAATAATATTGGTAAAAAGTTTTTAAGGAGGCGAGTTTTCTAGCTTTACTCTGTATGCCATTTTTTATTGCTTTATCATCTTTTGTATAATGTGATAAGTATCTCATAATATAAAATTCTATATCTTCGATGCTTAGGTTATCTAATATTTCGATTTTTAGTGAACCTTAACACTAATCCCCTTATACGATAAAATATAAATCAGAAGGGGATGGTGTGGTAAGCAGCATTATATATGCAAATGACTGTGAATACACTCTTGTACCGCTCAAGGACGGGTGAGACACTCTAGATTTTGTTTCGATTGATAAAACCCCAAAAGGCTAGGGCTTTGTATATTCCGAGCACAGAATCAAACACTTATAAATGCTAATATGACGTATAACATGCTTCTGTTCTCCTTCATCGCAGACTTTTATAATATGCCCGAATCAGATCATCGCGTCGTCCCCTGCTCACCGGCAGGTCTTTTTTACCATCAGAAAGACAGATCTCAACATCTGTCTTTCTGATTAGATGTATATATTTCACATTCAACAGATAGCCGCTATGTATCCGCACAAATCCCCTGCCATCCAACTCCTTCTCGACGATTTTCAGCGTGGACCGGTAGGTATAGACCCCATTTATCGTTACCAGTTGAAGATCATTATGTTGTGCCTCAAAATATATAATATCCTCAATTCTGACTGCAATATCTGTCATCTTGCAGTTTTCTTTGTCTTTATACCGTATATTCAGCATTGTACTTCTGGTCTTAATCAGCGAAACCGCACTTGATATGGCTTCCTCCATTTCTTCCATATGTGTTTTCCGTATAAAGCGAAAGGGATGATATTTCAGCGATTCGTAGACATACAGGTCCATATTTGTAATAAATATTACAATTGTTTCTTTGTTTTTAAATTTTGCTTGTCTTACAGTTTCAAAACCATTCATCTCTGACATCTCTATATCAATCAGCAGCAAGTCGATGTTCATTTTTTTTGCTAATTTGACAACCTCCCTCGAGCTTGTTGTTTTATAACAATTGTACTCGGCTAAAGACCTCATAATGATATCTAGCTGATTGGATATCAGATTGACTATGTCCGGCTCGTCATCACATATCACAATCTGCAGCATAGTACTCCTCCTTTTTTTTAATATCATATTCTCTTGGAATCAACACATTGACATTAAAATATCCATCCTTTTCATATATATCGATATGACCTTGATAGCTGTTTATGACATTCTGTATCTGCTTCATGCCGTATCCATGTCTCTTTTTATCTTTTTTATTGCTATATAGTTTCGTATTTTGAGCCAGTACCGACTTTCCTATTTTGTTTTTTATGGAATAAATCTGGTATCCGGAAAAATTATAAATTTCTATCTGGATGTGCTTTTCCATCTCGTTTTCTGCACTCTCTATGGCATTATCTAAAATATTTCCCAAAAAAGAACTTAAATCAAAATCCACAACTGCACAATCCTGAACATCTTCCATATGTACCGTGACATTTATTCCCCTTTTCCTTGCCTCGTCTATTTTATGATTAATGATAAAATTTAAAGCATCATTGGACAAAAATATACCTCCCGACTGCATATTAGTCTGCCTGTCTATACTCTCAATATAGTCCAGCGCTTTCTCATATTTCAGAGTTTTTATATGATAGCCAACATACATGAGGTGATTCTTTATGTCGTGATTTATTCGCGCAATATCTTCAAATTGTTCTTTTCTCTCCATATATAATTGTTTTTCAGAATTATTTTTTTGCTTCAGCAGTTTATACTCCAGTTCCAACTGGTTCTTGGCGCTTAACTTTGCATACATATAATAATGGATTAATCTACTAATAAATAATTCGATCATCACTAAGGTGAACACAAAATCTGATTCAAATGTTGTAACCTGCATCTGAATTACAATTAACACTATGTTAAATAGCGCAGTAAATAATAAGTTCAGAATATTTTTGTTCTCTATTTTGTATTCCAACCGCTTCCTTATATAAATATACGTTCCCGTTATTAATAACAAGATGCTTTTGGATATAATACATACTGCAATATAAACATCGGTTCGTTCTCCTAAATCTATTATTTTTGTATTCATGAATATCCGGAAGATATTATAGACTATCGAATTAACCAGCATAAGCGTTTCATAGAACAAAACACTGGACCAGAGATATCTTATCCTTGTTGTCCTCTTAAAATTCAATATCCTCATAAAAATAAAAGATGTTAAAATACTTACCATTATTGCAACTATATCAAACCAATTGGCGAAAAACTCCGTTATAACAATTAGTATCGGCAACAGGCCCAAGAAAACCGGTTTTTCCTTGATTTTATATCCATTAAAACTTAATAAGAAAATCGTTGCCAAAGCAGAATCAAATACTTTAAATATAAATGTTAAAACAGAGTATAACATCCCCTCGACCTCCTTACTTCATTTCTTCCAAATGTGATTTCCGTATAAAAACGGAAAAGATGGTATTTCCGTGATTCACAGACATATAAATTCATATTTTAAATAAGTATTACAAATAATTTCTTGTTATATATAAAGCTTCTTTTAACCTTGAGATTACAGGGTTTACCGCAGTATTTTCACCTGTTCGAGTAAACCCCGCACCTCATGATGTGAACTCCTCGCTCTAGTAAACTAAGGGAATATCGCCGAAGTTTGCGTTATTATCTTAAAATAAATGCAACTATTTTTCTTTTTTTCCTCTATATGCTCTATATAAGAGCACACCAACAACGCAGCCAGACATGGCCAATATCGCAATAATTACCAGAAAATTAGTCGTATCGCCCGTTTCGGGGACACCTGTAACAGCAGCTTTAGCATTAGAAATATTCGTACTGGCCAATTCATTAGAAATATTCATACTAACCAATTCGTTAGCCTCGGTAATCTCAAAGCTTATTTCTTTATTGCTGATTTTATATCCGGTTGGAGCTACTGTTTCAACTAATGTATATTCCCCCCGCATCAGCTGCCCACTTTTTGCATAACCATCTTTATCTGTTTTTAAAGTCTCAACCACATCTCCATTTTTATTACGGATTTCAAATTCTGCCCCTTGAAGTTTATCATTTCCTGTTTCTGAGGATACTTTTACAATTTCTAAATAACCAAAATAATCATCATACATCGTTACTTTTTGTATTTCCCCGGTCTCCAAAACTTCAAATGATACATTTTCTGCCGTTGTATATCCGTTTGGTGCTGATATTTCTTTTAACGTATATTTACCTACCGGAAGTTTTTCAACTAAATGAGGGGTTTCCCCGGAAGTCCATTCTTCTATGATATTGCTGTCTTTATCTATAATTTGCAGCGTTGCCCCCGGCAGCTCTTTTCCGGTTACAATATCCTGCTTAGATATTTCTACTTTGATGGTATCATCATACATAACAACTTCCTGTATTTCTCCGGTGTCCAAAACTTCAAATGATACATCTTCCGCTGTAGTATATCCATTTGGCGCTGTTATTTCTTTTAATGTATATTTACCTAGCGGAAGGTTTTCAATTAAATGAGGGGTTTCTTCGGAAGTCCATTCTTCTACTATATTACCCTTTTCATCAAGAATACTTAGTTCTGCACCCGGAAGCTCCTTTTCATTCGTAATGTCTCTTTTACTAAGTTGGAGCTTAGTCATATTTCTCCATGTCGCTGAAAAACTTACCGGAGCCGCAACATTACTAAAGGTCTGCCAACTTCCAATTATTTGCGTATTCTCAGAGGTTTTAAAAATAATATTTTGATACCCTACATCTAAATTTCCATATAAATCTCCCGAATTCCAATCAAGGTTCTGAGTTGAAGTTAAATCCAAGGGAGCTGTCAGATAAAATGAATCACCGCCATATACCTTTATATTGCCGCTTTCAGAAGTTTCTTTAGTGATATTATATAATGTTACGCCCTCTTGTAAAGGAATGGTTATATCATTAAGATTGCTGCCGGTAAGCGTAAGTGTATTCGTCTTCTGAATTCCATTATCTATCATTGCTGTTAAAGTATTTCCTGATAAGGATATTTCACTGGTAGGAAGCTCCGGAGCATTATTGATCCAATCAACCATTTTCATGACCTCGGCTTTACCCGTTTCATTCACTCCATGAGACCAATCTCCACCATAAAAGTAAGAAGTTACTAAATGTGTTAAAACATACTGAGCTTCATCACTTAAGCCTAACGTGGCAATATATTCTGATTGCCCCGGTCCGCCATAACCATAATAAAATGATTTTAGCAGGTTATCATTAGATGATAAAATCTCATAATCATAATCACCAGGTAAAGGAGTTAGGGAGCCCGGTTCCAAACAATAGGCTATTCTTTCTATTCCATTAACAGTTGTCGTGAAATAATTAGTTAAGTAATCACCCCAGCCTAAATTAGAATAATATATTTGATCTCCTACATTTAAAGAAGCGGCTGCTGTTTCCATTTCATCTAATATTACAGTCTCTGTTTCCTGTGATTCTTCCGCCTTTACTGTCATAGGCAACAGTATTAAGCCTATTAAAACCAGGCTAATGACTTTATTAATACAATTTTTAATTTTCAATTTATTTTCCTCCTGCTATTTTTTTCTTTATATATTTAAATAATTCACCTCATGGCGGCCAGCGTATTTTAATCATACCTTCACTCCTTTATTAAAATTGGTAAATTTTACGATACAATAAGGTTCCTGAATTGGTAAAAAAATAAAGGGCATGAAATGAATCATGCCCTTTAAAAAATTTATAAATATTATTTTTAATCATTTTGATTATCCAACCTTCTGATTATACTTTATTTTATTTATATTATAATATCTATACAAATAAATAGCAAGTAGCTTATACATCAAAATTCATCCGAATATGCTCTATTCCTGCATCTAGAAAAACTTCCCCAAATGCCTCAAATCCCAGTTTCTCATAAAATCCCACTGCACTCAGCTGGGCTTCAACTAAAATTTCCCTACCCTTCATTTCCTTGACTTTATTCATCAATAATTCCATGGCCGCTTCCCCATAACCTTGTTTCCGATATTTTTTAAGGGTGGCCACCCGTCCTATTTTATATTTCCCGGAGCCTTTATTGATAAGTCTGGCCGTAGCCACCGGCTCCCTATTATCATTATACACAACAACATGGCCACAGCTTTCATCTATATCATCAAATTCCAATTCATGAGATACTTTTTGTTCAAGTTCAAATACTTCATAACGTATTTGATAACAATCTTTTAAATCATCATTTTTACCATCTAAATAAACAGCTTTCATTATATTAACGGCTCCTTTCCAGGTGTTCCGGCTTTCCGGGGATACTTTTTATTTGTTTTCTTCACTTTATCAATACATATCAAGGTTCTGCTTATATCCGTAGAAGGGAGTTTATAAGACTTTATATCGCCAATTTTACCGCCTAAAAGCTCCACAGCCGCCTTGGCTTCTTTAATTTCTTCAGATGAATTCCCCGACTTATAAGAAATAAACTTTCCGCCCGGTTTTACAAAGGGAAGGCAATATTCCGTAAGAACTGATAAATGAGCCACAGCCCTTGAGACGCAATTATCAAATTGCTCTCTATATGCACTGTTTTGTCCCAATTCCTCCGCTCTCCCGTGGACAGCAGTGATATTTTTAAGTCCTAATTCAGCAATAACATGATTAAGAAACTTAACCCTCTTATTTAAGGAATCTATTAAAACAATATTCAAATCAGGAAAAGCTATTTTCAGTGGTAATCCCGGGAAGCCGGCACCGGTACCTACGTCAATTATTTTGATGTCTTTATCTAAAGGAACAACATCGGCTAATGCCAGGCTATCTATAAAGTGTTTACATAACACTTCTTCAAATTCGGTAATGGCAGTCAGGTTCATGACCTTATTTTTTTCAATTAGCAGATGATAAAAATCTAAAAACTGCCGCTCCTGTTTTTCCGATAATTCAATATTCAATTTTCTTAAATCAGATTTAAACTTTAACATTAAATCCATATTTTCACCTACTTCTTCTATTGCCTTCGGTTTAATTGCTCTAAATAGATTAATAGTACTGATATATCGGCGGGTGTGACCCCGGATATACGGGATGCCTGTCCCATGGATAGCGGTCTTATCGCCGCAAGCTTTTGTTTTGCCTCTATTCTTAATCCCTTTATTTCCGAATAATCAATAGCTTCAGGTAATTTCTTGGCTTCCAGCTTTTTAAATTGGTTTACCTGATTTAATTGCCTGACAATATATCCTTCATATTTTATATGAATATTGACCTGTTCTACGACATCTTTAGGTAATTCTCTTCTTTCGGCATCGATTAATTCAAGCTTTTCATAGGATAATTCCGGACGTCTGATTAATTCTGCCAGGGTAGCTGCCGTCTTTAACGGATGACTTCCATAAGCTTCTAATAGCTTTTGAACTTTAGCATTGGCCCCAATATTCAATTTTTTTAATCTTTCAACTTCGCTGTCTATTAATTCTCTTTTCCTTTTCAAGTTTAGATAACGTTCCTTATCAATCAGACCTATTTCATAACCTATTTCCGTCAACCTTAAATCGGCATTATCTTGTCTTAATAAAAGTCTGTATTCTGCTCTGGATGTCATCATTCGATAAGGCTCTTTCGTTTCCTTTGTGACTAAATCATCAATAAGGACACCGATATAACCATCAGATCGCTTTAAAATAATCTCCTCCCTGCCCAGTAATTTCATTGCCGCATTGATACCGGCCATTAAACCCTGGGCAGCCGCTTCTTCATATCCTGAACTTCCGTTAAACTGACCGGTACTATATAGTCCGCTAATATGCTTAAATTCCAATGTCGGTTTCAGCTGAGTTGCCGGAATACAATCATATTCAATGGCATAAGCATTTCTTACAATTTTAGCATTTTCCAGTCCCTTTACGGAACGATACATTTCATACTGGACATCCTCCGGTAAAGAGCTGCTCATTCCGCCAACATATACTTCCTGCGTATAAAGACCTTCCGGTTCAATAAATACCTGATGTCTGTCCTTATCGGAAAATTTAACCACCTTATCTTCAATCGAAGGGCAGTATCTTGGGCCGGTCCCTTCTATGACCCCCGCATAAATAGGAGAGCGGTTTAAATTTTGGCGAATAATATCATGGGTTTTTTCATTGGTATAAGTCAGCCAGCAAGATACCTGCTTCTTCTGGATATCTTCAGGATTCGTTGTAAATGAAAAGGGTACAATAGGATCATCACCAAATTGCTCCGCCATTTGGCTAAAATCAATGGTTCTTCCATCCAATCTTGCCGGCGTTCCGGTTTTAAACCGGACAAACTCTATGCCCAGCCTTTGAAGCGCTTCCGTTAAATGATCTGCCGCTTTCAGACCGTTTGGACCGGTATGCGTTATAACTTCACCGCAAAGACATCTGGCTCCCAGATAAGTACCTGTCGCTAAAATAACTGATTTACATGGATAAATACCGTCAGTAAAAGTTTTTAATCCACAGACATCTCCATTTTCCAGTAAGATATCCACAATTTCTGCCTGTTTAATTGTTAATCCCGGGGTATTTTCAAGTACCCGGCGCATTTCCCTGGTATACTCTAATTTATCAGCCTGTGCCCTTAAAGAGTGGACTGCGGGTCCTTTAGATTGATTAAGCATCTTAGACTGAATAAATGTTTGATCAATCACACGTCCCATTTCTCCGCCCAATGCATCAATTTCCCTGACCAGATGCCCTTTAGAACTGCCGCCAATATTAGGATTACAGGCCATTAAGGCAATACTATCAATGCTGATTGTAAATATAATTGTTTTAAGCCCCAGTCTGGCCAGAGCCAATGCCGCCTCGCAGCCGGCATGACCTGCTCCGATGACAGCCGCATCATAAGGTTCATAAATATATGACATTTTATCTTCTCCATTCATACTATTTCCCCATACAAAAATCACTGAAAATTTTATCAATCAAATCCTCGCCAACGGATTCTCCAATCATACTTCCTAATACTTGATAAGCATTCATTAAGTCAATTGAAAAGAAATCTTCCGGTAATCCCTCATTAATACTATTTAAAACGAGGGTTAGACTTTCTATCGATGCCTTAATTGCTTCTTTATGACGAATATTCGTAATATAAATTTCATCATTAAAAGATATCTTGCCTTCAAAAAACATCTCTTTAAGAACAGATTCCAATTCTTCAATCCCGGTTTCTTCTTTTGTGGATATTTCTATCACCGGCTTATTCAAGTACTTTGCAATATCCTTTTTCGTAATGACTGATTCTAAATCTATTTTGTTTAAAAGAATAATGACTTTCTTATTTTTAATAAATTCGATAATTTCAAAATCATTTTCATCAATAGGTGTTGTTCCATCAACAACATAGATAATTAAATCAGCATCCCCGGCAAACTCTTTGGCCTTATGAACTCCTATTTTTTCAACAACATCTTCTGTATTTCGAATCCCTGCCGTGTCGATAATATGAAGCGGTATTCCTTTTATATTGATATAATCTTCTAAAATATCTCTCGTCGTTCCGGCTATTTCCGTGACGATAGCCTTCTCATCACCCACAAGGAGATTTAACAGCGAAGATTTTCCGGCATTGGGTTTTCCCACAATCACCGTATTAATGCCTTCTTTAATCATTCTTCCATCATTCGATGAATCCAATAATTTCTTCAATATCGCTATATTATGATTAACATGGGTCAATAGTTCTTCATTAAATCCATCAATCCCAATATGCTCCGGATCATCCATGGCCGCCTCAATATAAGCAATATCCCCGATAATATTATCTCTTATATCATTAATTTTTTCAAGAATATTCCCTTTTAGCTGTTTAACCGATGTCATCAATGCAAATTCACTTTTTGAATTAATGACATCAATCACCGCTTCGGCCTGGGTTAAATCAATTCTCCCATTTAAAAAAGCCCTTTTCGTAAATTCACCCGGCTCAGCAGGTCTGGCACCATTTTTAATAACTGTTTCCATAATCTTTTGCATGACAACAATGCCGCCATGACAGTCTATTTCCACGATATCTTCTGTTGTATAACTTCTGGGAGCTTTCATAACCAGTATCAGAACTTCATCAATCAATACTTCACCATCATAAATATAACCATAATGAATGGTGTGGCTTTTAACCGCCAACAGATTCTGATGACTTTCTTTACTTCTATATATCCGGTTAACGATCTCCAAGGCCTTGCTTCCGCTCAATCTTATCTTGCCAATACCCGCATTTGTCATACCCGTAGAAATAGCAGCAATTGTAGCGTCTTCCATGATAGATTCCTTTCTTTTAATCCAATGAATTAAATATTTAAAAAGAGTGTTACAAAATATAATTGATTTAAGAATCATATTTTGCAACACTTCCGGTAAATATATTAATTAATTTTTTTATTCTTTTTTAAGGTTATCACTATATTTCGATTTGGCTCGTCGCCCTCACTATGTGTCTCAACAAAACGGTCTTCCTGCAAAATCGAATGTATGATTCTTCTTTCATATGGATTCATCGGTTCTAAGGAAACAGGACGCCTGCTTCTCTTAACTTTATAAGCCAGATTCTTAGCCAGATTCTCTAAAGTTTCTTTTCTTCTTTCCCGGTAATTTTCCGTATCTGTCTTAACTCTGATATAAACTTCGCTGTCTTTATTAACCACTAAACTAATAATATATTGAAGTGCATCCAGGGTTTGTCCTCTTTTACCTATTAAAATCCCCATCTCATCACCGTCAAAATTAATATTCATATTGCGGTCATCTTCGTCATATTCAATCTGAACTTTTACATCTAAATTCATCGCTCTAAATAATTCATCTAAGAATTCATATGTATTTTCTACCATATTGAATTTCTTACGAATCTTAATCACGGCCTGACGGCTGCCAATAATACCAAATAGTCCGCTGCTTCCTTTTTCTATAACCTCATATTCTATCTTGTCACTGGTTGTTTCTAGCTTGATAAGAGCTTTCGTAATTGCATCATCAACTGTTTTAGCACTAATTTCAATATATTCCATGATTAAAAACCTCCCAATCCTTAATCTTTACGCTTCAGCATATTTGCATAATCTGAAATGCTTCCTTTTCCTTCTACTTTATTTTTATCAATCGGTTTATAATCTTTTTTATTGTCTTTTGCTTTTCTGTCATCTTTAACTGTCGTATTTGCAATTTCTGAGATAGATTTACGCTTACTTGCTGCTTCTTCAGCCTCTAATTGTTTTGTATTCATACTTGCATATTGCTCAAACCGTGAGGGCTTGTCTCCCCTTTTTTCTGCTTTCTTTGCCGCCTTTTCCTGATTCTTTTCAACGATTGCATCAATACCCTGACTATCAATATATTTATTGGCAATCACTGTGGCCAACGTTCTAAACACCGCATTGGCAATCCAGTATAAACCAATACCAACCTGCATACTTATACAAAAGAAAAAAGACATAATGGGAAAAATATTATTCATCATCTTCATTGATCCACCCATTGGATTATCCTGAGCAGATTGATTCTGTGACTGAGTCGCCATTGCAATCTTTGAACTTAAAAATTGAGAAATCATTGCAAATAAGGGAATTAATATGCCCGGCCACCATCCGTTTGTCAAAGGAGAATCAGAGATATTAAGTCCGCCAATCATTGAATTAATATTCAATATAGAGCTTTGTGTATTACTAATAGCTTCAATAACTGCCGGTGATGCGCTAAAAGCTTCTCTAACATCAGCCCATCCGGCACTTCTTAATTTATAAAGCACATCAACAATTTTATCTGTATTTGAAAAATCAAAGTTGGAAACATTAATACTTAAATCTTCTATCAATTTACTCATGATTTCAGAGCCGCCGGAAACCTGACTTATAGGCTCTGCCACCTGCATATACAATGCTTTAATCGGCTCTATATAGGCCGGCATATTGAGAATAACCTGATATAGTCCAAGCATGATAGGTAAAGTAATTAACATGGGTAAACAACCGCTTGCCATATTGGTTCCATACTTTTTATAGACAGCCTGTGTTTCATTCTGCATCTTCATCTGAGAAGCCTGATCTGTTTTACCCTGATATTTATTCTTTATTTTATTTAATTCCGGATTCATAACAGCCGAAAGCTTTGTAAATTTCTGCTGACGAATTGTCAATGGCATCATAAGCAGGTTAATAATTAATGTAAATAAAATAATGGATAATGCTAAATTAGGTATACCTATGAATTCAAGAAACTTGTATATATAATCCATAATAAAACCTAATAATGTTGCAAATGGACCTAAAATTCCACCTGTTTTAGTTAAAACCAAAAAATCCAAACTGTTACCTCCTTGATTACGGAACAGGATCATATCCACCTTTGGCAAATGGATGACACCTTAATATTCTTTTTATTGATAAAAAGCTTCCCTTAAAAGCTCCATATTTTTCAATCGCTTGTACTGCATATTCAGAACATGTCGGAAAATAAATACAATGGCTCCTTGTTTTTAACGGAGATAAGTACTTGATATACAATTCAATTACCGCAATTAAAAAACGCTTAACTATCCTCATTCATATCCCATCTTTCCATAATTTTATGGATGCGGGCCAGATGAATTAATCCACTCTCTATTTCATTAAAACCGATATCTTTTGAATTCACCCGGGCAACAACAATCATATCTAAACCTGTGGCAAACTTTTCTTCATTAAGCCGGTAACTTTCTCTGATTAAACGGGTAACCCGATGCCTGACAACACTGTTACCAACCTTCTTACTGACAGAAATTCCTAATCTGTTTTTTCCTGTTCCATTCTTCATCGTATACATCACCAAATATTTATTGGCATACGATTTTCCATGATTATAAACATAACGAAAGTCTTTATTTTTTTTAAGTGATTGCGTATCTTTCATAATATCCTAAAGAAAAAGGTCACATATATGCGACCTAAGCTGATAATTTATGTCTCCCTTTGGTTCTTCTTGCAGCTAAAACTTTTCTTCCGTTAGCTGTTCTCATTCTTTTTCTAAAACCATGGACTCTTGCTCTTTTTCTCTTTTTAGGTTGATATGTCATCTTCATGGATAAGCACCTCCTTCTATTATTCCAAATAATACCACCCTCAAGTGAGGGTATTATCATTAATTTATGAGCTAAAATATCTACTATATTATATTAGTTAAGACTCCTGCCGTCAAGCAAAACATCATTTTTTTTATACTTTTTTAAAGTATATCTATAATTTGTATCTAAAAAAATTACTACTACAACATATTGATTTTTTAATTTTTGAAAAAATACACAGTATTTGCTATCAGAATTAACATAACTTTATCCACAAAATGTGTATAACTTGTGGATAACATTTTAACAACTTGTTTATAACTTTTTTAAAACCAACAAAATTCTACAAAATACCTTGATTATTAAGGCTTTTAGTTCATGTGAATATTTTTAATAAATTATAAACAATTACTTTAAGGTTCAAATAATATAAAACTTATGTAAATTGTTATTGTAACCTTGTAAATTTCATTATAAATTTTATTTATTTAATTAGATTGTAAATTTAACGAATTTGTTATAAAATATATAGTAACCAAATTTTTAATTAGGGGGATTATGATGATAGACATCATTCAGGACAGTTGGAATGAAATACTTGAAACAATGAAAATAGAACATGATATCTCTGAAGCAGCATTTAATACCTGGGTACAAGCCCTCATCGTACATTCGGTTGAAGGCAATGTTGTTTATGTTACGATAAAGAAAGAGCTTTCATCAGGTATTGATTATATTATAAAGAAGTATAAACTACCCTTACAGGTAACGATGTCAGAATTTTTAGACTGTCAGCTAGAAGTAGAGATTGTTGCCCCGGATCAGATACCTGATTCATTATCTGATGCCAAACCGGATTCAGAAAACACATCGGCGTCAGCCGATAATAATCTTAATCCAAAGTATACATTTGATACCTTTGTTGTCGGGAAGAATAATGAACTGGCTCATGCAACTGCCCTTGCTGTTGCCGAAGACCCAGGCAGTTATGGTAATCCATTATTCATTTACGGCGGTGTCGGGCTTGGCAAAACACATTTAATGCATTCCGTCGCCCATTATGTCCTCAAGAGAAAACCTGACTGGCGAATTATATACGTGACTTCTGAAGCTTTTACCAATGAACTGATTTTTTCTATTAAGAACCAACATATTGAAGATTTTAAAAAGAAATACCGGGATATTGATATGTTATTGATTGATGATATTCAATTTATCGTCGGTAAAGAGAGCACCCAGGAAGAATTCTTTCACACCTTTAATACTTTATATGAAGCTAAGAAGCAAATCATTATATCATCAGATAAACCCCCTAAGGACATTGAAAACCTGGAGGACCGCCTTATCTCAAGATTTAAAGTAGGCTTAACCGTTGATGTACAGCCCCCTAATTATGAAACGCGGATGGCCATTCTTAATAAACGGGCAGAACTTGAGCATATCAACATTGATCAGGATTGTATGCACTATGTTGCCGATAATATTAAGTCCAACATCCGTGAATTAGAAGGTGCCCTAAATCAAATTAGTAATTTTTCCAGACTAAAGAATAGAGCTATTGATATGAATCTTGTTAAAGAAGCTCTTAAGAATATTATTTCACCGGGTACTAATAAGCCGGTGACACCGGAATTAATTATTGAGATAGTATCTGAACATTTTAATATCCCACCCTCAGATATTACCGGACAGAAACGAAGCAGGGATATCGCTTATCCACGTCAGATATGTATGTACTTATGCCGTAAAATGACTGAGAATTCCCTTCAATCTATTGGTAATTTTCTTGGTAAAAAAGATCACTCAACAGTACTCCATGGATCTGATAAAATAGAAAATGATCTAAAAAATGATGAAACATTGGCAAACACAATCGACGTACTTTTTAAAAAGATTAATCCTAATCAATAATTTAATCACATATTATTCACATAACTTATCCCCAAATTGTGGGTAATATATTATTCAAAATGATTATTCAGTGTATAACAATGTGAATAATCATTTGATACGTTGTTAAAACATTTTAATCCTCTTTTACCTATGTGGAAAACTGCCATCATTTAAACAGGTAAAATGAATTTATGAACATACTTATTAAATCCGATAAGCCTTTTATTTAAAGGGGTACAAGAGTTATTAACATTTTCACAGTGCCTACTACTACTGCTACTAAATTCTTTTATATATTTATTTATATGCATTGATCAAAAAGTTATGCACAATATTTTTCATTCCATCATTTAATTTCATCGAAAAGGAGTCATAAATATCATGAAAATAATTTGTAATAAAACCGAATTACTGCAAGGTGTCAATACTGTTCTAAAAGCCGTACCAAGTAAAACAACAATGCCTATCCTTGAATGTATCCTGATAGATACAACCGATGGTATGATAAAGTTAACCGCCAATGATATGGAATTAGGTATAGAAACTAAAGTTGACGGCAATATTTCAGAAAAAGGAATCATTGCTCTTGAAGCAAAACTATTTTCGGAAATCATCCGTAAGTTACCGGACAGCGAGGTTATTATAGAAACTGACGATAATTATAGAGCGTTAATCACCTGTGAAAAATCAAAGTTTTCTATATCCGGAAAATCAGGAGAAGATTTTGCTTATCTTCCGGATATAGAAAAAAATAACAGTATTACGATATCTCAATTTTCATTAAAAGAGATTATAAGACAGACAATTTTTTCCGTAGCTGATAATGAAAGTAATAAAGTGATGACCGGTGAACTCTTTGAAGTGAATGATAATGAATTAAAAGTTGTATCTCTGGATGGTCATCGTATATCTATCCGTAAAATAGAGTTAAAAAATACCTATAATCCGATTAAAGTAATTGTACCTGGAAAGACTTTAAATGAAGTCAGTAAAATACTTAGCGGAGATTTAGACGATGAAGTGAAAATTTCCTTTACTGACCGCCATATTGTTTTCGAATTTGACCAGACCATTGTTGTCAGCCGTTTAATAGAAGGAGAGTATTTTAGAATTAATCAGATGCTTTCCAGTGATTATGAAACAAAAATTAGTGTGAATAAAAAAGAATTACAAAACTGTATTGAAAGAGCTTCTCTACTCGTTAAAGAAAATGATAAAAAGCCAATTATTATTAAAGTTAATGATGATTACTTAGAATTAAAAATTAGTTCAATGATTGGCTCGCTGAATGAAAATATTGATATTACCAAAGAAGGTAAAGAAATTATGATTGGATTTAATCCCAAATTTATTTTAGATGCCTTAAGAGTTATTGATAATGAAACAGTAGATATTTATTTAGTTAATCCAAAAACCCCTTGTTTTATAAAGGATTCCAAGGAAAGTTATATATATCTTATTTTACCTGTAAGTTTTAATGCTAACTAAGTTTAAGGAGATGCCAATGGAGCAAATTAAATTAAGAGAAGATTATATTAAATTAGGTCAGGCTTTAAAAGCAGCAGGTTTAGTAGGGTCAGGTGTAGATGCAAAAATGTTGATACAAGATGGCAAAGTCAAAGTTAATGGCCATATAGAATATCAAAGAGGAAAGAAATTGCATGATGGGGATATGGTAGAGTTTGATTCAGAATTTATAAAAATAGTGAAATAGCTGGGAGCAATTGTGATTATTAAATCTCTTGAATTGAAAAACTATAGAAATTATAAAGAAATATCTCTGGAATTTGATTCTGGAATCAATATCTTATATGGAAATAATGCCCAGGGTAAGACAAATATTTTAGAAGCTATCTATGTCTGTTCTACAACCAAGTCTCATAGAGGGAGTAAAGATAGAGATATTATTCATTTTAATGAAGAAGATGCCCATATTTGTATGCGAATTGAAAAAAATAATTTAGTACATAAGATAGATATGCATCTTAAAAGAAATAAAACAAAAGGTGTAGCTATAGATGGTTTGGTTATTAAGAAATCCAGTGAATTATTTGGTTATGTCAATATTGTGTTTTTTTCACCGGAAGATTTAAGCATTATTAAAAACGGACCTTCGGAGAGAAGAAGATTTATCGATTTTGAATTATGTCAACTTAGCACTTTATACCTTTACAATATTTCTAATTATAACAAGATAGTTAACCAAAGAAATAATCTCTTAAAACAAATTTCATTTAATTCGACATTGGAAGATACACTTGAAGTTTGGGATTTACAAATGGTTGAATATGGAAAAAAAATTATTCATCAAAGACAAAAGTTTATTGATGATTTAAATAAAATCATATATGACATTCATCAAAAGCTCACCGGAGGCAAGGAAGAACTTCTGATTAAGTATGAAGCTAATGTTCTTCCGGAAGAATTTGCTGATAAAATAATAAGTAAAAGAGAAAGTGATATTAAGTTTAAAACAACCTCTGTAGGTCCCCATCGGGATGATATCAGTTTTTATGTAGGAGGTATTGATATCAGAAGGTTTGGCTCACAGGGACAGCAGAGGACAGCAGCTTTATCACTTAAGCTGGCCGAAATAGAATTAGTCAGACAATTAATTAATGATAAGCCAATTCTTTTATTAGATGATGTTTTGTCAGAGCTTGACAGCTTCAGACAAAATTATTTATTGGAGAGTATCAATGATATTCAGACAATTATTACATGTACAGGACTTGATGAATTTATTAACCATCAATTTCATGTGAATAAAGTACAAAGAATTGTCGAGGGTGAATTAGAATTTAAGGAGGAACATTATGAGTGAAGAATATGGTGCAGGCCAGATTCAAATATTAGAAGGACTCGAAGCAGTCAGGAAAAGACCGGGAATGTATATTGGAAGTACATCTTCAAAAGGTTTACATCATTTGGTTTATGAAATCGTGGATAACGCAGTTGATGAAGCTTTGGCAGGATTTTGTGATACAATTATAATTACGATTAATAAAGATAATTCAATCACGGTTATTGATAATGGACGGGGAATACCTGTAGGTATTCAGGAAAAAGCAGGAATACCTGCAGTTGAAGTTGTTTTTACAATTCTGCATGCGGGAGGTAAATTCGGCGGTGGCGGGTATAAGGTTTCCGGAGGCTTACATGGTGTTGGTGCTTCTGTTGTTAATGCATTATCCGAGTATCTTGAAGTTATCGTCCATGTTGATGGAAAGATGTATCAGCAACGGTATGAAAAGGGACATGTTATGTACCCCTTGAAAGAAATAGGGGAAACCGAAAAACGAGGTTCTGTAATTACATTTTTACCTGATAAAGATATTTTTGAAGAAACAGTCTATGATTATGAAATACTTAAACAAAGATTGCGAGAGATGGCCTTTTTAACCAAAGGATTAAGAATTGTTTTAAGAGATGACCGGGAGGAAGATGTCAAAGAGCGCGCGTTTCATTATGAAGGTGGCATTAATGAATATGTGGAATATTTAAATAGACATAAAGATCCTCTATATGAAAATATCATCTATTGCGAAGGTATGAAAGATAATGTTTATGTTGAGGTAGCCTTACAGCATAACAGTTCATATAATGAAAGCTGCTATAGTTTTGTCAATAATATAACGACGCCGGAGGGTGGTACCCATTTAGCCGGTTTTAGAACTGCATTAACTAAAACCTTCAATGATTATGCCCGTAAAAGTAAAGTTCTTAAAGATAATGAGTCAAATTTAAGTGGTGAAGATATAAGAGAAGGATTGACGGCCATTATCAGCATTAAGTTAGAAGAGCCTCAATTTGAAGGACAGACCAAACAAAAGTTAGGTAATAGTGAAGCAAGAGGTGCTGTGGATTCTCTTGTTAGTGAACGTTTAATGATTTTTCTGGAACAAAATCCAAGTGTAGGAAAAACCATTATTGAAAAAGCAGTGATGGCTCAGCGGGCAAGAGATGCCGCAAGAAAAGCAAGGGAATTGACGAGGAGAAAAGGAGCCCTGGACACAATGAGTTTACCGGGTAAGCTGGCAGATTGTTCAGATAAGGATCCAAGAAATTGCGAAATCTATATCGTTGAGGGTGATTCCGCGGGAGGTTCAGCCAAATCTGCGCGTTCCAGAGCAACTCAGGCCATCCTGCCGCTGCGGGGGAAGATTTTAAATGTAGAAAAAGCAAGGCTTGATAAGATTTTAGTGAATAATGAGATTAAAGCAATGATTACGGCTTTTGGTACCGGAATCCATGAAGATTTTGATATTGATAAATTGCGATATCATAAAATTATCATTATGACTGATGCAGATGTGGACGGTGCTCATATCAGTACCCTTTTACTAACATTTTTATATAGATTTATGCCTGATTTAATTGAGGACGGTTATGTTTATCTGGCACAACCACCTCTTTATAAGGTTGAAAAGAATAAAAAATCATGGTATGCCTATTCGGATAAAGAGCTTGACCATATATTAGGGGAAATCGGAAGAGACCAGAGTAATAAGATTCAGCGATACAAAGGCCTTGGTGAAATGGATGCCGAACAGCTTTGGGATACGACGATGGATCCGGAAAAGAGAATTTTACTTAAAGTGACAATTGATGATGCCGAAAAAGCATCGATAGATAATATATTTACGACACTTATGGGTGATAAAGTAGAACCAAGAAAAGAATTTATAGAGACACATGCCAAATATGTTAAGAATTTAGATATCTAATAAAAATCCAAAACGGAGGAAATAAGATGGACGATATGAGTAATATCTTTGATAAGGTCCAGGAAGTCGATTTACAGAAGACGATGGAAAAATCTTATATAGAATATGCGATGAGTGTTATTGCATCCAGAGCATTGCCTGATGTAAGAGACGGCCTGAAACCGGTTCAGAGAAGAATTTTATACGCCATGATTGAATTAAATAACGGTCCGGATAAGCCACATAGAAAATGTGCCCGTATCGTCGGTGATACAATGGGTAAATATCATCCCCATGGTGATTCATCAATTTATGGTGCTTTAGTTAATCTGGCTCAGGATTGGTCGACAAGATATCCCCTTGTGGATGGTCACGGCAATTTTGGTTCTGTGGATGGTGACGGCGCCGCTGCCATGCGTTATACAGAAGCAAGATTAAGTAAAATTTCAATGGAAATGCTTTCTGATATTAACAAAGATACGGTAGATTTTGGCGCAAACTTTGATGAAACAGAAAAAGAGCCTGTTGTTTTACCGGCAAGATTTCCTAACCTATTGGTTAATGGTACGACCGGTATTGCTGTAGGTATGGCGACGAATATACCGCCCCACAACCTGACGGAAACCATTAATGGTGTATTGAAAATTATAGATAATCAGATTGATGGTGACAAAGAAACCCAAATAGAAGAGCTTTTAGATATTATTAAAGGTCCTGATTTTCCTACCGGTGCTCAAATTCTTGGGGTGAGAGGCATCAATGAAGCCTATAGAACAGGCCGTGGTAAGATTAAAGTGCGTGCTGTCACTGAGATAGAGGCGATGGCTAATAATAAACAAAGAATTATTGTTACAGAGCTGCCTTATATGGTCAATAAAGCAAAATTAATCGAGAAGATTGCTGATCTTGTAAAAGATAAAAAAGTAGATGGTATTTCGGATTTAAGAGATGAATCTGACCGTCAGGGTATGCGTATTGTCATTGAATTAAAAAGAGATGCCAATGCCAATGTTGTTCTAAATCATCTCTATAAACATACCCAGCTGCAGGATACTTTTGGTGTCAATATGCTTGCTTTAGTTAATAATGAACCAATAGTCCTTAATTTAAAACAGATGCTCGAGTATTATCTTAAGCATCAGGAAGAAGTTATTACCCGAAGAACAAAATTTGAATTAAATAAAGCTGAAGAAAGAGCTCATATCTTACAGGGATTATTAATAGCTCTTGACAATATAGATGAAGTTATCCGCATTATCCGGGCATCAAAAAATGTTGCCGAAGCTAAAGAAGGTTTAATTGAAAGCTTTGGATTGACAGACGTTCAGGCTCAGGCTATTGTCGATATGCGTCTGCGTGCATTAACAGGTTTAGAGCGAGAAAAGCTTGAAAAAGAATATGCCGAATTAATGGGATTAATTGAAAGATTAAAAGCTATTTTAGGTGATAAAAAGCTACTTCTTGGTGTTATCCGTGATGAGATCACCATTATTCGTGATAAATATGGTGATGAAAGAAGGACTTCCATCGGATTTGACGATAATGAAATTACAATGGAAGATTTGATTAAAAAAGAAAATACAGTAATCGCAATGACTAAATTGGGTTACATAAAGAGAATGACAGTTGATAACTTCAAAAGTCAAAACCGTGGTGGAAAAGGTATTAAAGGTATGTCTACCATTGATGAAGATTTTATTGAAGATTTATTAATGACAACAACTCATCATTATATTATGTTTTTTACAAATAAAGGAAGAGTGTATCGTATTAAAGCTTATGAAATACCTGAATCTTCAAGGACGTCAAGGGGAAATGCCATTATCAATCTCCTTCAGTTGGAGCCTGAAGAGAAAATTACTGCTTTGATTCCTATTGAAGAGTATGATAAAGATAAGTATTTATTTATGGCTACAAAAAAAGGTATGGTTAAAAAGACTTCTATAACAGATTATCAGAACATACGTAAATCAGGTCTTTTAGCTATTAATTTAAGAGATGATGATGAGTTGATTGAAGTTAAATCAACAGATAACAACAATCATATTTTCTTAGTAACCATGCACGGACAATGCATCCGTTTTCATGAAAAAAATGTAAGACCTACGGGCAGAACCTCGATGGGTGTTATCGGTATGAATCTTGGGCCTAATGATGAAGTCATAGGTATGCAATTAGACACCCAGGGCGAATCACTTCTAATTGTATCCGAAAATGGTCTTGGGAAAAGAACTGATATCAATGAATTTGCGGTTCAGCACCGAGGAGGAAAAGGTGTCAAGTGTTATAAAATAACCGAAAAAACAGGAAATGTAGTCGGTGTTAAAGCCGTCAACGAAGACCATGAAATCATGATAATTACCACAGGTGGTATTATTATAAGGCTTGAAGCTAAAAACATTTCAAAGTTAGGAAGAATTACTTCCGGTGTCAAATTAATCAATTTAGATTTAGATAATGATATTGTTGTGGCAAGTATTGCCAAGGTAAGGGAACAGATAGAAGATGAAGATTTAGAATTACTGGAAGAAGCTACTGATGGAAATTCTGAGTTAGAATAATATCTCCGATAGTGTACAAAAAAATGGCGGTGTAAAATCCGCCATTTTTAATTAAATTAATATTACTAGAGGAGAGGGAGAGTCAGGCAGATTATATCTGCCTGACAGTTATGAAAAATGAAAATCTATCTAAAAAAGTTAATAAGCAATTTGTATTAACTTATGACTCTATTATAAATTCTAAATGTGTTCAAACTGTGGTTATTTGATAAATTAAAAGTGAATTAATTTTAAAATAATCTCTATAATTTATAAATAAATCATTAAATGAGTGCGGTACTAAAGTATCTTTCTACCCTGTCAGCAAGAATGGTAGTGATTATTTTATCTGAACCATACTTTTTAGCCATCTGCTTAGCGGCCCAGACATTGGCACCTGAAGAAGTTCCAACCAGGAGTCCTTGTATTCTGGCCAGTTCTCTGGCTGTCTCAATGGCATCTTCATCACTGACTTCAACCAAATCATCAATTATTTCAACATCTAGGATATCAGGAATAAATCCATCTCCGATTCCTTGAATTTGATGAAGACCCGGTTCGTGTCCAAGAATAGCCGAAACATTTTTTGGTTCTACGGCAATAATCTTTACATTGGGATTTTTATCTTTAAGAAATTTACCGATACCTTGCAGCGTTCCGCCGCTTCCGATACCCGATATAAATATATCAACCATCCCACCTAGTTGATGATATATTTCTACGGCAGTTGTATCATAATGAATCTGGGGATTTGCCGGGTTCTTAAATTGTTGGGGAACAAAATAATTATCTGATGAATTGGCAATACGCTCAGCTTCATCAACAGCACCGCCGATACTTAAAGAGGCGGGAGTAAGTACGAGTTCGGCGCCTAAAGCTTTAATAATCTTTTTTCTTTCGTCACTCATATTTTCAGGCATTACAATAATAACCTTATAACCCATTTGGACACCGCAAAGTGCCAGACCAATCCCTGTGTTTCCGGAAGTAGGTTCAATAATTGTCATTCCCGGTTTTAATTTTCCGGATTTTTCTGCATCCTCAAGCATATTTTTAGCAATCCGGTCTTTGATACTTCCTCCCGGATTTAAAAATTCTGCTTTTGCAAAAATATGAGAGCCGGTAGTTGGTTCTAAGTTGATTAGCGGGGTATTTCCAATCAAATCTAATACATTATTTGTATACATATTTACACTCCTTATAATTTTCATGTTTATTAAAGCTCATAATGTGTCCACATACTGATGATTTTTATTGTTTTTTCTTCTTCTATAACTTCATACACCAATCTATGTTGGATATTAATCTTCCGTGAATAGGCACCATATAAGTCGCCTCGCAGTTTCTCATATGGAGGTGGGTTCCGGTATGGGTTTTTCCGAATAACATCAATTAGAGCCTTTACCTTTTTGTCCAACTTAGCAGCTTTCAAATGAGGAATGTCCTTGGCAGCTTTTTTAGTATAAACGATTGTGTACACTTACCATTGCACCTTGTCTTCAGCAATACATTTGGAAACAGGTGTCTGAAGGCCTTCCGTAATTTTTTCTTTCATTCCGGGTAGGTTTGATAGATGTAAAGTTTCTATTAAGCCATTATAATCTTCCTCACTAAGAATAACCGCATTACCATCCTTGGTACTGATGTTTACAGGTTCGTTGAACTTGATTGTTTGTTCCAGAACGGCAAAAATATTTTTCCGGAAATTGGTGATATTTATGTTGAGCATTAAACTCACCTCCATCACATTTATATGTACATTATAGCGTACGCTATCATTTTTGTCAACGATAGATGTACATATAAATGTACGGTATAATAATAAGGTTGTAAATATATATACTTGCAAATTGTTGTTAAGAACCATTATAATAAATAATATATTTATCATAAATATATTATTTCAATTGGAGGAAGTCAATGTGAAGGATATATCCTGTTATGCTATTACTGAAAATATAAAAGAGATGTGTATAGAAAGCACCCATTATTTATCAGATGATATGCAGCAAGCTTTAAATAGCGCAATTAATGATGAAAAGTCTGCTTTAGGCAAGCAAGTCCTAAATTCTCTTCATGAAAACCTTGAGATTGCCAGAGCAGAGATGATACCCATTTGTCAGGATACCGGAATGGCCATCATATTTGTCGAAATAGGCCAAGAAGTTCATATCATTGATGGAAACATAGAAGAGGCAATCAATGAAGGTGTGAGAAAAGGTTATGTTGAAGGCTTTTTGCGTAAATCCGTCGTTGAAGATCCTATATATAGAAAAAATACAAATGATAATACACCGGCAATTATTCATTATTCCATTGTACCGGGTGAGCAATTAAAACTAACATTAGCACCTAAAGGCTTTGGAAGTGAAAATATGAGCAAGATTTTTATGTTAAAACCTGCTGACGGTATTGAGGGAGTTAAACGCTCTATTATTGAAACCGTTGACTTAGCAGGTCCCAATGCCTGTCCGCCCCTTGTTATCGGAGTAGGTATAGGTGGTAATTTTGAAAAATGTGCCTTGATGGCAAAACATGCGTTAACAAGAGAAGTGGGGATACACTCAGAGATACCTTATGTGAAAGACTTAGAAATAGAGTTATTGGAAAAAATCAATCAATTAGGAATTGGACCCGGAGGCCTTGGAGGGACAGTAACAGCTTTAGCCTTAAACATTGAAACTTATCCTACACACATAGCCGGACTTCCATTAGCCGTCAATATTTGCTGCCATGTCAATCGTCACGTTAGCCGATGTCTTTAACAGAAAGGTATTTATGATGTATAAAAATATTAAAGCACCTATAAGTAAAGAAAAAATTAAATCATTAAAAGCCGGCGAGTACGTCTATATTACCGGAAAGATATATACAGCAAGAGATGCCGCCCATCAAAGAATGTTTGAAGCTATTAATAAGGGAAATAATCCGCCATTTGAACTAAATAATAATATTATTTATTATATGGGACCGTCTCCCGCCAGAGAAGGAAATGTCATAGGATCTGCCGGACCTACGACAAGCAGCCGCATGGATAAATATACACCCTTGCTATTAGATCACGGATTAAAAGGCATGATAGGAAAAGGGAAGCGTTCAAAAGAGGTAATCGATGCCATCATTCGGAATAATGCGGTATATTTTGCGGCTGTAGGCGGCGCCGGGGCATTACTTTCGAAAGCGATTATAAAATCAACAATGATTGCCTATGATGATTTAGGAACAGAAGCCATTAGGGAATTAGAAGTGGAAAATTTTCCGGTAATTGTCGTCGTAGACAGCGATGGTAACAATTTATATGAAACGGCAATCGATGAATATCGTCATTTTCATTATTAAATAAAAATTAAGAACAAAGAGGTTTAGCCAAAATGAGCCAGAAATCAAATTGTGAAATTGTTAAGGACCTATTGCCTAATTATATTGAGAAATTAACAAGTATTGAAACAAATGGAAGCATTGAAGAACATTTAGAAACATGCGAAGACTGTAGGGGGTATTATAAAGAAATGAAAGAAGATATCCCTGCCGAGTCTATCCCAGAAGCAGTTCCTTTTAAAAATTACTTATCCAAGGTCAAAACCACATATGTCATGTCGGGATTATTATTTGTTGGAATTTTAAGTATTTTGATTTGCTTTTTAGTGAATTATATTCTGGAGAGACAATTCTCATGGTCACTTATTGTATTTGGCGGAGTTGCCTTCGGCTATGCAGTAATTTATACTTTCTTTAAAAGCAAGAAGGATAAAATTGTAAAAACAATGGCTTGTATTACGGTACTGATTATTCCCTTATTAGCATTAATCCAAATGTCAATATATTACTTTATCGATAATCGGCAGCCCATATGGTTTTGGAATATAGGTCTTCCTATAACTATAATGTGGTTGGTTATCATTTGGTTGACGATTATTATTAGTAATAGAAACAAATTGAACTTTTTTTATGTCATATCGTTATTACTTTTTTTATCCATATCCGGAAACATTATAACTAACTTAATCGCTAATGCATATCATATGATGTATGATTATGATACAGTATTAAGTAGTACAATCAATGTAATTACAAGTCTGTTAATAGGCCTTTTGTGCTTATATTTTGGACGTAAATGGGAAAAAAGAAAAGGTTTATACAGCTCTGAATGGTGAAAATATTTCGCACTAAATAACACTGAATATATAACAAATGCTCCCCTTTCATGCTAAAATAAAGAAAAACTTTTTCGCAAAGGGGATTTTCAACATGGGAAGAACG
>Ga0153983_1000024_pt1 | contig 31084 bp, 23 predicted proteins | sample TSGA067MetaG_FD_104693 | JGI IMG/M metagenome (GOLD analysis project Ga0153983, IMG submission 104693) | Attine ant fungus gardens microbial communities from Georgia, USA - TSGA067 MetaG | ecosystem: Host-associated > Fungi > Mycelium > Unclassified | place: USA: Georgia, Alexander Wildlife... | reverse complement strand
TGAATGTAACAAGGAGAACCTGCGGATATCTCGGTGAGAATTTCTGGAATGTTGGCAAGACAAAAGAAATTAAGAGCCGTGTCCTGCATTTATAAAGAGAGAGCACACATGAATTATGCAGTTATCAAACCACATGATGTAGCCAATGGACCGGGTGTGCGGGTATCCTTATTTGTCAGTGGCTGCCGCCACCGGTGTGAAAATTGTTTTAATCAGGAAGCCTGGGACTTTAATTATGGTGAAGCGTTCAAGACAGCACACATTGATCAAATAATAAAATATTTAAACCCTTCTCATATTAAAGGCTTGACCCTTTTGGGCGGGGAACCCTTTGAATATACGAATCAGCAGGGCTTACTTCCTTTGTTAAGGGAGGTAAAACGGGTTTATCCGGAGAAAAGTATCTGGTGTTTCTCCGGTTACGATTTCGACAAGGATATTATGGGAACTATGTATAATCAATGGAAAGAGACCAGGGAAATGCTGTCTCATATTGACGTTCTGGTAGATGGGAAGTTTGTGGAAGCACTAAAAAACCTTAGTTTGCGTTTTAAAGGCTCATCCAACCAGAGAACAATTGATGTACCAAAGTCATTGGCAAGAAAAGAAATAATTATATTGGAAGGTTATGAGGAATAAACAGATGATGAAACAACAGGTTAACATAAAAAAACTTAATAAAGATGCCATTATCCCTACTTATGGTACAGAATATAGCGCAGGTGCAGATTTATATGCGTGCATTACGGAGAAAGTAATCATTAATCCCGGAGAAACCGTCATGATTCCTACAGGTATTGCAGTAGAAATACCCGTAGGGTATGCAGGATTGGTCTATGCAAGAAGTGGTCTGGCATCTAAAAAGGGACTGGCACCGGCAAATAAAGTGGGTGTCATCGATGCGGACTACAGAGGAGAATTGATGGTCGCACTACACAATCATTCACCGGAACCTGCCGAAATTGAAAAAGACGAAAGAATTGCCCAGATGGTTATTGCGCCGTTTTTAACCGCAGAATTTTTAGAAGTGGCAGAGTTAAGTGATACAAGTAGAGGCAGTGGCGGATTTGGCTCCACCGGTAAAAAATAAAGGAGGATTCGATGCATCTAAACATAAGTAAAGAAGTGTTTTTTACTAGTACAACGTATTGAAACAACCCTGCAGCAGCAGGAATGCATATTGACAATGCATCTACAATTTGCTAGAATAAATGATAGAAAAGGAACGCCGCCCACAAAGAGCGGTTAGATTCGAGTATAGTTAGATAACTGCCCGATTCTCGCTAAGAACAGGGGCAGTTATTTTTGATGGAAAAAGAGGTGTCTATATGAAGTATGATGTCATTATTGTTGGGGCAGGACCATCCGGAATCTTTTGTGCTTATGAGTTGGTTAAGCAAAATCCGGATTTAAAAGTGTTAATGATTGAAAAGGGCAGAGCGATAGAAAAGAGAAATTGTCCAAAGCGCCAGACGAAGGTATGTGTTGGCTGTGCGCCATGCTCTATAACTACCGGATTTGCAGGCGCAGGCGCATTTTCTGACGGGAAGCTTTCACTTTCTCCGGATGTAGGCGGAAATCTGCCTGAGATTTTAGGCTATGAAAAGGCGACAGAACTCATTAATGAGGCAGATAGCGTTTACTTAGAATTCGGCGCAGATAAGAAGGTCTACGGCCTTGATGATTATGATGCCATTGAGAGGATACGCACTAAATCAATTCGTGCCAATTTGAAGTTAATTGAATGTCCTATCCGGCATTTAGGAACGGAAGAGGGTTATAAAATATATACCAAACTGCAGCATCATTTATTGGCACAAGGTGTAGAAATTAAGTTTATGACGATGGTAGAGAATATTATCATTGAAGATGGAAAAGTAAAGGGTGTAGTGACAGATAAAGGCGACAGGTATGAGGCAGATGAGGTTGTTTCCGGTGTGGGAAGAGAAGGCTCAGAGTGGTTTTCCCATATTTGTAAGGAGCATGGTATCGGAACAAAAGTTGGGACGGTGGATGTAGGTGTTCGGGTTGAAGTCCGTGATGAAATCATGAAGGAGTTAAATGAGAAGCTGTATGAAGCCAAGCTGGTTTATTACACGCCTACTTTTGATGATAAAGTGAGAGTATTCTGCACGAATCCTTCGGGAGAAGTGGCGACGGAATATTATGATGACGGATTGGCCGTTGTCAATGGGCACGCCTATAAGTCTAAGGAATTTAAGACGAAGAATACCAATTTTGCCCTGTTAGTATCCAAGAACTTTACCGAGCCATTTAAGTCTCCCATTGAATATGGTAAGTATATTGCGCAGTTGGGAAATATGTTGTGTGACGGTAAGATATTGGTGCAGCGTTATGGTGATTTTAAGCGGGGCAGACGTACCACGCAGGAGCGCATGGTCAGGAATAATATTACCGCAACCTTAAAGGATGCGGTTCCCGGAGACTTATCTCTGGTATTTCCTCATCGGATCATGGTTGACATAGATGAGATGATTCAGGCGCTAGATAAGGTGACACCGGGAATTGCCAGTGATGAAACCTTGCTCTATGGTGTCGAAGTTAAGTTTTACTCCAATAAAGTGAGAGTCAATAAAGATTTTGAAACCAATATTAAAGGGCTTAGGGCGATGGGTGATGGCGCTTCCGTAACCAGGGGGCTGCAGCAGGCTTCGGCCAATGGCATTTCAGTGGCGAGAAGTATTTTAGCATCACGAAAGTAAAATAACGAGCAGGCAGTGATAATAATGGATAAAGATTTGTACAGGCGTCTGAGCGAATATGGGTCAAGTGATTACTATCCATTTCACATGCCTGGTCATAAGCGAAATACAGATATTTTCAATATAGAGAATGCGGTCAAAATTGATATCACAGAAATTGACGGATTTGATGACTTGAATCATGCCGGCGGTATTTTAAAAGAACTTCAGGAGGAAACCGCAAGTCTGTTTCACTCATCCGGTACTCACATTTTAGTCAATGGGAGTACCGCAGGCCTTTTGGCAGCTATTGGGGCATGTACGAATCATGGGGATTCCATATTGATGGCCCGCAATTGTCATAAAGCTGTTTATAATGCAATTTACTTAAATAGACTGAATCCAATTTATACTTATCCACAATTCAATAGAAAATTTAAGCTAAGCGAAGGGATTTGCCCACAAAATGTCGAAGAATTGTTGATAACTCATGAAAATATGAAGGCAATTGTAATTACATCGCCAACTTATGAAGGTATTTTATCAGATGTAAGTGAAATTGCAAAAATAGCACATCGACATCATATTCCGTTAATTGTTGATGAAGCTCATGGAGCCCATATGGGTTTTCATCCCTATTTTCCGAAAAATTCAATTGACTGTGGTGCTGATATCGTTATTCACAGCCTTCATAAAACGCTGCCGGCATTAACCCAGACAGCCTTATTGCATGTTAATGGTTCTTTAGTTGATCGTCAAAGGATTAGGAGATATCTGACCTATTATCAGAGCAGCAGTCCGTCCTATGTCTTAATGGCCGGCATTTCCAGGTGTGTGGAGATTTTAAAGAATCAAAGCAACGAGTTCTTTCCCCTCTATGCAGGGAGACTGAGGGCTTTAAGAGAAGACTTGTCGCATTTAGAACATTTAAAACTGCTGGATCAAAGCTGGCTGGATGCAAAGTACAGTTTTGCTTATGATTCGTCTAAGCTGGTTATATCTGGTGAAGTTCAGGGGAACTATATATATAAGCGATTATTACATGATTACCATTTGCAAATGGAAATGGCGGCAACGGATTATGTTTTGGGAATGACCAGTATATGTGACAGCGAGGAAGGCTTTTGTCGTTTAAGGGAGGCTTTAAAGCAGATAGATATTTTACTGTCGGGGAGGACAAATATCTCTGACAGAATGAGTTATTATCCGGAAAAAGCAGCGGCGCATACCGTATTAACCCCTTATGAGGCTTCGCTGCAAAAAACAGAAAGTATTCCTGTTATGTCAACCAGGGAAAGAATTTCTGCAGAATATGCTTATCTGTATCCGCCGGGGATCCCGTTTTTAGTTCCGGGGGAAGAAATCAATGATGGGATATTGGATTTGATGAGGGCTTATATAAATCATGGATTAGAGATTCGAGGCCTGGAAGATATCGCATTAGAAACAATCAAGGTCGTTAAATAAAGAGGTGGATATGTCAAAGCTATTTTGTGTGATGGGAAAAAGTTCATCAGGGAAAGATACTATTTATAAAGCTTTACTGGAAGATAAGGGGCTTAACCTAAATACCGTGATTCCATATACAACCCGGCCAATCCGTGAGGGTGAGACAAATGGGACAGAATACTTTTTTGTGGATGACTTGTTTTTGGAAGAAGCAAGGAAGAATCAAAAAGTTATTGAGTCGAGGGCTTACCATACGATTCACGGGGTCTGGAATTATTTTATGATGGATGATGGGCAGTTGGATTTTGCGAAGGGGAACTATATTGTAATCGGGACGCTAGAATCCTATCGGCAGATTCAAAAATATTTTGGAGAAGATAAAGTTGTTCCCATTTATGTTTATGTTGAGGATGGATTAAGATTATCAAGGGCTCTTGAACGTGAGCGCGGGCAGCGCTATCCAAGATATGCTGAACTGTGCAGACGGTTTCTGGCAGATGCGGAGGATTTTTCCGAAGATAAAGTTGTTGAATGTCGCATTCATAAGCGATATAATAATATTAAGCTGGAAGATTGCTTAAAAGAAATAAAATCAGATATTTTAAGCGACACTGACAGGTGAGGAGGTGTTTATATGGCAAATTTCAAAGATATTATCGGACATGAACAGATTATCCGACATTTAAAGAAAGCAATTGATAATCATAAAGTATCTCATGCTTATATTTTTAATGGAGATAAAGGCACAGGGAAAGCTATCTTGGCCGGGGCATTTGCCAAAGCACTTCAATGTGAAAGTTATGATGGCGATTCATGCGGCGTCTGCCGTTCATGCTTGCAGACCGAATCGGGAAACCAGCCTGATATCAAATGGATTACCCATGATAAACCGGCAACGATTAGTGTAGATGATATTCGTACCCAGGTGAATTATGATATTGCCATCAAACCCTACAGCAGCCCTTATAAAATTTATATTATTCCCGATGCGCAGAAAATGACGCCTCAGGCACAGAATGCATTACTTAAGACGATTGAGGAACCGCCGGAATATGCGATTTTGCTGTTGCTTACCAGTGATGTTAATATATTACTCCCGACAATTTTATCACGCTGTGTTAAACTTAATATTAAAGCCGTAGACACAGATATCATTACAAAGTATTTGATTAAGAATTATCAGATACCTGATTATAAAGCTAAAATCCTGGCATCATTTTCCCAGGGTAACGTGGGTAAAGCTGTTAAGATGGCTATTTCTGGGGATTTTCAGGAAATGTATGATGAAATCCTGCGTTTGCTTAAGCATATTGATTCCATGGAAATTAACGAGATTGTAGATGCCATCAAGAAAATGGAAGTTTATAAGATGGATATTGATGATGTTATTGATATGATGATGCTGTGGTATCGGGATGTCATGATTTTGGCGGCCACCAATGATCCCAATTTAATTGTTTTTAAAGAAGAATATAGTATTTTAAATAAAAGGGTTGCTAAGTCAAGCTTTAATGGTCTGGATAATATTATTAAAGGTATGGAAAGAGCTAAAAAGCGTCTGGCCGCCAATGTTAACTTTGACTTGACGATGGAATTGATGTTATTAACAATAAAGGAGAACTAGAATGATAAAAGTAATAGGTGTGCGATTTCGCAGAGCCGGAAAAATATATTATTTCGATCCGTTGGACTTTGAGATTGAAGCCGGAGCGAATGTGATTGTAGAAACGGCACGGGGAATTGAATATGGACATGTGATGATTGGCCGGCGGCAAATTGAAGACCATAAAGTTATTCAGCCGTTAAAGCCGGTGATACGTGTGGCCACCCCTGAAGATGATGAAATCGAATTGAAGAATAAAAAAAAGGAAAAAGATGCATTTCACATCTGTCTGGAAAAGATAAAGAAACACCAGCTGGAAATGAAGCTGATTGACGCGGAGTATACATTTGATAATAATAAAGTGCTTTTTTACTTTACGGCTGATGGCCGAATTGATTTTAGGGAACTTGTTAAGGATTTGGCAGCAGTATTTAAAACAAGAATTGAGCTGCGCCAAATTGGTGTCAGGGATGAAACAAAAATCGTCGGCGGCATCGGTATGTGTGGGCGGAGTTTATGCTGTCATACCCATTTAGCGGAATTTGTCCCTGTCTCTATTAAAATGGCCAAGGAGCAAAACCTTTCATTAAATCCAACGAAGATTTCCGGTGTCTGCGGCAGGCTGATGTGCTGCCTGAAGAATGAGGAAGAAACTTATGAGTATCTGAACAATAAGCTGCCTAACGTAGGTGACTATGTGACGACAGAAGATGGTTATAAAGGAGAGGTTTCCGGGGTCACTGTTCTAAGACAATTAGTTAAAGTGATTGTGACTGTGGAAAAAGACGAGAAAGAAGTCAGAGAATATCATGTAAATCAATTAAAGTTTAAACCTAAACGTCGGAAAGAAAAATTAAAAATTCATGATAATGCCTTGAAAGAATTAGAAGCACTAGAGAAAAAAGAAGGTAAATCGGTGCTATCATAGTTAGAAAGGGAATTTAGACCATGTGTCAGTTGAAGCAGGGGGAACGGCTTGATGATTTAGAGCGTAACGGGTATAAGATTATACAGAATCCTAATAAGTTTTGCTTTGGGATGGATGCCGTTCTTCTATCAGGTTTTGTCACGGTGAAAAAGGGCGAAACAGTCATCGACTTAGGCACAGGTACAGGTATTATTCCGATACTTTTAGAAGCGAAAACACAGGGGAAATTCTTTACCGGTTTGGAAATTCAAGAAGAAAGCGCAGATATGGCCAGACGCAGCGTTTCTTATAATCATTTGGAGGGGAAAATACAAATCGCCTGTGGGGATATTAAAGAGGCATCAAAGCTTTTTTTGCCCTCTTCTTTTGATATTGTAACGACGAATCCGCCATATATGACAGAGCATCATGGTCTGAAGAATCCTGATGCGCCAAAAGCCATTGCAAGACATGAAATTTTATGTACACTGGAGGACGTTATTCGGGAAGGTTCTAAACTTTTAAATGCTGGCGGACGCTTTTATATGGTTCACAGACCCTTTCGGCTGGTAGAAATTTTTTCGCTGATGACAAAATATAGGCTTGAACCTAAGCGGATGAAGTTGGTATATCCTTTTGCAGATAAAGAACCCAATATGGTTTTAATTGAGGCTGTTAAAGGAGCCAAATCGATGATAAAGATAGAGAAGCCATTGATTGTGTATAAAGAACCGGGCGTCTATATGCCGGAGATTTATGAAATCTATGGTTACTGAGGAGGGTTGTGGTTATGGGAATCAATGAAAGAAAGCAAGTTCCGGTTGGGACGAGTGACTTTAAGAAAATAGTGGAAGGTTTTTATCATATTGATAAAAGTCTATTGATAAAAGATATATTGGATTCAAAGTCGGAAGTGTTTTTGTTTTCCAGACCAAGGCGATTTGGGAAAACCTTCAACATGAGTATGCTCAAATATTACTTTGAGAAAACAGAGGAAGAGACCTCCGTCTTATTCGAGGATTTGCAAATATGGCAGCAGGACGTATCCTATAGAAACGAACAAGGCATATACCCAGTTATCTTTTTGACTCTAAAGGATATTAAATGCAATTCCTGGGAAGAAACCTTTCAACGGTTAAAAAGTGTAATCAGCGAAGAATATATCCGATTTAAACATATTTTACGGAAAGATGAAATGGAAACAGAGGAAGTTGAATATTTTAAAAGGATTAGTGAAGAAAGCGGGAGTGTAACGGATTTTGAGCGTTCATTAAGCCGACTGACCGGGTTTCTTTATAAGAGCTATGGAGAAAAGCCAATCCTATTGCTTGAGGAGTATGATATTCCCATACAGCAAGGCTACGTGGCAGGGTTTTATCAGGAAGTGATATCCTTTATGAGAAATTGGCTCTCGGGAGGATTAAAAGATAATGTAGATTTGAAATTCGCAGCATTGACCGGTATCTTACGTGTTGCAAAAGAAAGCATCTTCAGTGGATTGAATAATCTGGAAGTCTTTACAATCTTAGATGAACCATTCCGACAGTACTTTGGGTTTACGCAAGACGAAGTTGAGAAGGTGACCAAAGATTATAGATGTGAAGAAAAACTTGCAGAAATTAAAGACTGGTATGATGGGTATTATTTTGGGAATCTGGATATTTATAATCCATGGTCTGTATTGCGCTATATAAAAAATGGCTGCCGGCCGGAAGCCTATTGGCTTGGCACTAGCAGTAATGATATTATTGGACAACTTTTAGATGATACTGAGCTTGACACACAGGAGATACTGAAACAGCTTTTAGACGGCGGGTCCTATTATGCAACGATTGACTCAAATATTGTTTATCCTGAGATTTTTCAGAATAAAAATACCATTTTCAGTTTTCTTGTTATGACGGGCTATCTCAAAGCCAAAAAACATTATTTAAACGAAACATACTATGATTATGAGTTAAGGATACCAAACAGGGAAATAAGCATTGCCTATAAAAATGAAATTATTCAAAAATTGTCTACGGAAAACAGAAAATTTTCGAGTTATCTTAATGACTTTATACGTGCGGTTTATGGCGGTGATGCAAAAGAAATAGACCGCCTTTTAAAGCAGGTAGCGGAATATTCTATTAGTTATTATGATGCGGACGAGGCCTTTTATCATGGATGGATGCTGTCGTTGACCGGTCTGTTTATGGATACTCATTATATTTCGTCTAACAGAGAAACCGGTGGTGGAAGGGCAGACTTATTATTGGAGCCGAAGAGCAGAAAATATCCAGGAGTTATCTTTGAGTTTAAGGTTTTAAGAGAACAGGAATCAGATAAAAAAGTCTTGGAAGAAAAACTAAAGGAATTGGCACAAAATGCTTATCAACAGATTTTGGATAAGAATTATGATGCAGAATTAAGAAAAAGGAATGTAAAAACCATCTATCGATATGGTGTGGCCTTTCATAAGAAACCACTATCTGTATATGGAGGAATAGAAGTATAAGCCTATTCCAATATTTAGAAACAGGGAATGCGATAGCCGTTCGCGGCTATCACATTCCCTGTTTATTGCTATTCGATGCTTTTAAGTGCTTCCACCATATTAAGCCTTTTGATTTTCTTTGAAAATAGCCGGTTAACAAATATTGACAGACCAAAGGTTATGACAAGGCATAAAAGCAGATTTGTCAAATGCAGTTGTATGGGAAAATCATAGCTTTCTCCCGATGAGGAACAAATAATATCCACGAGCCATATTCCCGCAGGCATTCCCAAAATAAATCCGATGATGGAAAATAAAATATTTTGGGTAAGAAGTAAGCTGCGGAGTTTTTTGGTTTTCAGCCCCATGACTTTTAATGTGGCCATTTCCCTCTCCATTTCAGTGAAGGAGAGCAAACCGAGATTATTCAAGACGACAACGGCAAGGACGACTGCGGCGGCGATTAATATATAGACCATGAGCATCATGGCTTCGCTTAGTTCATCCCAGCCGGTGGCAATACTCGATAGGGATATCATGCTTGCGATGCCGTCATATTTATCGGTAATGGTTTTATCCGTAAGGATACTTGTCGCAGTAAAGTCAAAGCCCAGTTTTTCAAAATATTCTCTTGTAAGGGTAATACCCTGAGTTGTGGGTTCGCGATTCATGGTTGTGATGGTGGTTGTTACCCAATCGTCATTACCGTATAAATGCCACGAAACCTCATCGCCAACCGATAGACCCAGTATATCGGCCATTTTAGCAGTAATCATAATCCCGTCTTCAGGCGGTTCAATATAGCTGAAGTTCATATCTGTGAATTTAATCAATGTCACATTGTCGGTGACAGTTATGACACCGGTTTTTTTAGTGCCATTGCCGGCTTTGATTTCGATGGCCCCTTCCATCATCAGTTCTCCATCGACATCATCTGCGGTCGTTTCAATCTGTTTGGCCGTTGCCGTATCTTCAATGGTTAGCTTTGTTGCAAACTGATATAATACTTCATATTGCCATGTTTTCAAATCACCCATTGTATCATTCAATCCAAAGGCGCAGGCGAGGAGTGCCGTACAACCAAAAACGCCAACGATTGCCATGGCGGAACGGATTTTGTTCCTGGAGGCATCACGGAAATTCCATTGTGAATTAAATCCCAACCGCTTCCACAGTCTCGTGTTTTCCAAAATGCCGTGTTTTACGGATTTGGGAGCTTTAGGCCGGAGGGTTTTCGCCGGCATATCGCCAAGAAGTTTTTTGCCGGCAAGGTAGGTGACAAAGGTGCAGGCGACAACAATAATGGCGGCCACCACCGCAAAAGATATACCAAAGGCGGGAGTCCATTCAGGCAGCGTATAAAAGCTTGACAAGGAAGGATAGAATAAATACGGCAGCGTCAACGGACCCAAAACCATTCCCAACACCGAGCCAACCAGTGACAGCCAGAATCCATAGGAGATATAATGACGGATAATCGTTCCCTTTTTAAACCCCAATGCTTTAAGCGTTCCAATCTGCGTGCGTTGATTTGTCACAATTCTCGTCATGGTCGTCATCATTGTAAGTAATGCGATGAGAAAAAACACAACGGGGAAAATATCGCCTATCATTTTATGTTGGATTATCTCGCTGTCGAAGGTACTGAAACTAACAAGATTTTCCTTTGACAAAAATACTGAATAATTCCCGTCAAGCGCAAGATTTACTTCTTCCTCAAAGGCGGTCATGTCACTTTCGGTTGTTTTAATAAGTAAGGTATTGTAAATTAGCATATCCGGATAAGGGAAGGCTTTGTATGAAAGATAAGCGTAGCCGTTGGCATAAAAGTCGGGAGTCATTTCACCACTGCTGGAATCATAGACGTATTCACTGGAATAGATGATTCCCTTGACTTCTTTTGTCATGGGAAGCCCATCATACAGCGTTGTTATCGGATCACCGACGGCTAATTCTCTTGCATCTGCAAAACGTTTGTCAATCCAGATCCCCTCTGTGCTGTCAATATCAAAAGGCTCACCTTCCAGTAGATAGATACTGGATATTTGATTTCCTGCTACAAAAAATAACGTCATATCAGGATTATCGTCAAGCTCTGCCACAGTACTGATTTCAAGGCGCCGTTCACTTTCCGTGACGCTGCTGATTTGATTGACAGCTTCGGTATCAGCTTCGGAAAAGTCGCTGCCATAGAGGAATACATCGGCAATATTCGTTTCCTCATAAAAAGCATTGACACTTTGGCGCAGGCCAATCGATTCGCCGCCGACGCCGGAATAAATATAGGAAGCGAGAAAAGCCATCAGGAAAATGGAAATAAATTGTGTTTTGTGCCGGCCCATATCACGGAGCATTTTACGCAGTAACATTACCAATTCACCTCGCTTACGGATTTTGGCGATTCATTTTGCAGGATTTCCCTGACTTTACCGTTTTTGATACGAATAACTTTATCAGCCGCATCGGCCAACACCGCATTATGGGTTACGATAATAACGGTTTTATTCTGTTCGTGGCTCATTTTTTGCAATAAACTTAAGATGACAATACCTGTTTCTGAGTCTAAAGCTCCGGTAGGTTCGTCGCAAAGAAGCATCGACGGATTTTTAGCAATGGCTCGGGCAATGGATACCCGTTGCTGTTCGCCTCCTGAAAGCTGAGTGGGGAATTGATTCTCATGACCCAAAAGTTCAACCGATGCCAGGGCTTCTTTGGCATCCAGGGGCTGCTTGACGATATTTTTAGTCAGAGCAACATTTTCAAGGGCTGTTAAAGTAGGGATGAGATTGTAAAACTGGAATACAAAACCGATATTTTCGGCTCGATACTCGGTTAATGCATCATCGCTTAATCCGACAATATTGTGATTGTTGACAATGATTTCGCCGGTAGTGGCAAAATCCATGCCGCCAAGCAGATTAAGAACAGTGGATTTTCCGGCGCCTGAGGGACCCAGAATGACGACGAATTCACCTTGGTTAATTGCAAAGCTGATATTATCGACGGCTCTGAGTTTATCTCCGCCGGTATGGTATTCCTTAACTACATTTTTAAATTCAATAACTTTTTCCATGATAGTGACCTCCTATTTTAGTGATTAGCGTATGCTAACCAACTGGTATTTATTGAGGGCAATCCATGTTGGAAAGCCCTGAGCAAAGCTTTAATTTAAAATTATTTTCTCGCATGCGCCTTCTACTATAATGGAGAGGACAGTGTGATAATGCTCACCGAGATGTTCCCGCTGCAAAAGAGTAAGCATAATACCTCTGATAACCGCTGAAGCCACTTCGGGGGAAACACTCAGCTTCAGACCTGATTCGACAATGACACCCTTGATGTGAATATCATCATTGTGATAGTGCTTTTGCAGCTGTTCTCTGGGAATCTTCCGCATCAGAATCGGCATGTCTTTTTCAATGAAGTTCATAAAAGACTTCTCTTCAAGCAATTCACAAACCCTTAGAATTGCCATAGCTGTTCGTTTTGATGCCGGTAAATCGGTTCGTGTGGTTATAACTTCAAGGGCAGCGTTATAGAATTCGGTATGTGCATCTTCAAGCATCTCAAAAAACAAGCTTTCCTTAGTATCGTAGAATTTGTAGAAAGCACCCTTTGATATGTCCGCCTTATTGGCCAACTGCTCAACCGTGGTTTTTCTCATGCCGAGGGTAGCTGCAAACTCAAGTGCAGCATCCTTTAAAGCTTTTCTAATAATAATTTGTTCCTGCTCGGTAAATGCTGATGCCATTAATATCACCTGTATGATCAAATAGTTTTTATAGTCATATCATATATAAACTTTGATAAGTTGTCAAGAGTTATTTTTTATCAACCTTTTCTTTTCAGCCAGTTTAAAGACATCAAGAATGCTAAGATACGATTAACTAAATCATATCTTAGTGTATAAAAAAATCACTGATGGTATTGCGATAAGCAAAAGAACAAAGTATACTAAGAATATGAGCAAAGGAGGTTTGTGGTTATGGGAATCAATGAAAAAAAGCAAGTTCCGATTGGGACAAGTGACTTTAAGAAAATAGTGGAAGGTTTTTATTATATTGATAAAAGTCTATTGATCAAAGATATATTGGATTCAAAGTCGGAAGTATTTTTATTTTCCAGACCAAGGCGCTTTGGAAAAACTTCTAACATGAGTATGCTCAAATATTACTTTGAGAAAACAGAGGAAGATACCTCCGTCTTATTCAAGGACTTGCAAATATGGCAGCAAGATGTATCCTATAGAAACGAACAAGGCATATACCCTGTTATCTTTTTGACGCTAAAGGATGTTAAATGTAATTCCTGGGAGGAAACTTATCTAAAATTAGCGGATATTATTACAAGGCAATTTATTTATTATGAGAAAGATTTACTTGGTGGTCGACTAAATACATTTGAAGAAAATTATTGCCGTCACATAATGAATGGTACTGGAAATTATACAGACTATGAGGGAGCATTAGCAGCATTAACAGAGTATTTGACTAAGATATACGGTGAAAAGCCAATCCTATTGCTTGATGAGTATGATATTCCCATACAGCAGGGCTATTTAAAAGGCTTTTATGAAGATGTCATTACTTTCATGCGAAATTGGTTATCAGGTGGGTTAAAGGACAATGTGAATCTAAAGTTTGCAGTATTGACCGGTATTTTACGTGTTGCAAAAGAAAGCATCTTCAGTGGCTTGAATAATCTGGAAGTCTTTACAATCTTAGATGAACCATTCCGACAGTACTTTGGGTTTACGCAAGATGAAGTTAAGAAGTTGACCAAAGATTATAGCTGTGAAGAAAAACTTGCAGAAATAAAAGACTGGTATGATGGGTATTATTTTGGAAATCTGGATATCTATAATCCATGGTCTGTATTGCGCTATATAAAAAATGGCTGCCGGCCGGAAGCTTATTGGCTGGGCACTAGCAGTAATGATATTATTGGACAGCTTTTAGATGATACTGAGCTTGACACACAGGAGATACTGAAACAGCTTTTAGACGGCGGGTCCTATTATGCAACGATCGACTCAAATATTGTTTATCCTGAGATTTTTCAGAATAAAAATGCCATTTTCAGTTTTCTTGTTATGACCGGCTATCTCAAAGCCAAAAAACATTATTTAAACGAAACATACTATGATTATGAGTTAAGGATACCAAACAGGGAAATAAGCATTGCCTATAAAAATGAGATTATTCAAAAACTGTCTGCGGAAAACAAAAAATTTTCGAGTTACCTTAATGACTTTATACGTGCGGTTTATGGCGGAGATGCAAAAGAAATAGACCGCCTGTTAAAGCAGATCGCGGAATATTCCATTAGTTATTATGATGCGGACGAGACCTTTTATCATGGATGGATGCTGTCGTTAACCGGTCTTTTTATGGATACCCATTATATTTCGTCTAACAGAGAAACCGGTGATGGAAGGGCAGACTTGTTATTGGAGCCGAAGAGCAGAAAATATCCAGGAGTTATCTTTGAGTTTAAGGTTTTAAGAGAACAGGAATCAGATAAAAAAGTTTTGGAAGAAAAACTAAAAGAGCTGGCACAGAATGCTTATCAACAGATTTTGGATAAGAATTATGATGCAGAATTAAGAAAAAGGAACGTAAAAACCATCTATCGATATGGTGTGGCGTTTTACAAGAAAGCACTATCTGTATATGGAGGAATAGGAGCATAAACCTACTCTTGTATTTTCCAATGCTATATTCTATATGTTGAATTAGGAAAGCAGGTTTTTATGAGCATAACAATTAAAGATTTATTAACTTTACCTTCCCTGAGAAATGCCAGAGTTGTAGCCGGAGAAAAGGGATTGTCCCACATTGTTTCAAGTATTTCAGTTCTTGAATATGCAGAACCAACGATATTGCAGGATGAACTCTTTAACAGCAGCCAATTCTATGGCAGCGAACTGGTTATTACCGCATTTTTTAGTGTGCAAAATGATGTTGAGGGACAATGTGGTTCCATTCGGCGGCTGCAAACGGTTGGGGAAGTAGGGTTAATTCTTTACTATGTGGGGATTATATTGCCATCCATTGATCGAAAGGTCATTGATTTGGCTAATGAGCTGGATTTTCCTCTAATATGCATGCCTGAAAATCGAAAAGATTTGCGATACAGTGAGGTTATCTATGAAGTGATGAAGACCATCATTGATGACCAGAAAGAAGATACTTATTTGGTAGGAGAAATGTTAGAACGAATCTCTTTACTTCCGGTACATCAAAGAAGCATGGATGCCGTACTGCGGATGCTTCGTGACAGACTGACCTGTTCTTTCTTCTTAGTGGACAGTAATCTGATGACTATGAATTTGGCCAATTGGCCAACTGACGGAGATATTGATTTGAAACAGGTATTTGCATATTATAAGAATGATATTCATCAAATCTCCAAAGAGGTCAGAACCATTGTATTGAAGCAGGAACTAAGTATAGTGTGCAGTAAAATACGTAACGAAAATGCGCTCCCCATGTATTTATTATGTATAAAAGAGGGCGGAGAGCTTCAAACGAATATGTGCCGGCAGGCGGCCGAAGTGGTGCAGCTTTTTGTAAATATATGGAGTAAAAGACATGGAAACGTGGGAAGCGAAGAGTTGATTAGTGCCATACTCAATGATGAACCCATTAAAATGCGGCGTTTGGCGGATATCCTGCAGATTGATGTCGAATCCATACATAGTATGCTTTTATTGTTGCCGGAAAAACCGATAGGGAACAATAAAAAACTCAAGGATTTTAACAAACGTATCCAAAACAAAGCGAAAAGTTATATTGAAGAAAACTGTCGTGTCAGTATGACAGGCGTTTTTAATGATGTACTTGTGATATTTACCGGAAAAGAACGGCTAAAGGGATCCTATGATTCAATGGTCTTGGAACTAATGGAGGATTTGAAAGCGAGCGGGGAAGAAGTTATCATGGTGAGTAACTTAGGTTTAAATAATACAAGAGAAGTGAGAAATGCTTATATCACCTGTGTAAATAATATAAATTATGCAAGATGTGTGTTTCCGGATAAATATGCTATCACACTGCAAGAGGTTCGCTTTGTAGAAGAATGTAAAGAAATCATTTCATGCGGAGAAGAAAAAATTGATAATATTCTATCGGTACTTCGTCCGATCAGTGATATGGAAGAAGAACCCGGTCAGGAACTTATGAATACTTTAGAAATTTATTTGCTTGATTCAGGGATGAATGTCATCAGGACAAGCGAGTTGATGTTTGTACATAAAAATACGATAAAATATCGCATTAAAAAACTGAATGAGCGATTTAATTTCAAAATTAATAAAATGCCTGAAACCTATGATTTATATAAAGCGGTAGCGATTCACAGACTCTTTTATAATTTAAAAACACAAGGAAAGAGATTATAAATGTCAAAAAACCAAGAATCATTGTCCAAAAGGACAACAGAACTCTTGATTTTTTGACCCATAAACTAATTACAACTGATAAAATAACAAGTAAAATGAAAATCATAAAAAATGAAGCCAACGCAGGTTCCAAACTCACGTTGGCTTTTTATCAGGGGAGGAAGTAAAGTTATGAACGAAAGAAATTCAGGATATGAAGTCAAATCGGAGCAGAGACAGAGTTGGCAGTCGATTGCCATGGTATGGATTGGATCCATGATATGTGTATCAAGTCTGATGGTAGGAGGTATGATTGGCAATGGAATGTCCCTTGGTGGTTGTGTGGTTGCCATCATTATTGGATATTTGATTATCTGTATCTATATGTGTCTCGTGGGAATGCAGGGCTGTGATACGGGGCTTCCAACAGCGGTTATGGCTGCAGGATCATTAGGAGAAAAAGGATCAAAGTATATCATCAGCAGTATTTTGGCAATTGCCTGTATTGGATGGTTTGGAATTCAGGCGGCTGTATGTGGAGAATCTTTTTCATCGATGATTGGCTCTATGACAGGAGTTGTCATTCCGGTATGGATCTGCTCTGTTTTTTGGGGCGGGGTAATGCTGGCAACAGCCTGTTTTGGATTTAAAGGATTGAAATGGTTGAACTATATAGCCGTACCATTATTAGCTATTGTATGTATCTATGGCATATGGGCAGCTATGGCACAGAATGATGGAATAGCAGTGATTCAAAGTTATACACCTGTAGCCTCGATATCCTTTGTAAGCGGAATCAGCCTTACTGTAGCAACCTTTGCCGTAGGAGGCGCAATCTCAGGAGACTACTGCAGATATGCGAAAAATCGTGGGGACGTCATCAAGTCTTCTGTCATAGGTGTGCTGCCGGCTGGATTATTGATGCTTTTAGCCGGTGCCATTATGAGTATTGTGACAGGAGAATATGATATTAGTGCAGTGCTTAGTGCTGTTGGTGTTCCGGCAATTGGGCTGGTTGCTTTAGTGCTTGCCACATGGACAACCAATGTCACAAATGCCTATAGTGGAGGTCTGTCTCTGGCAATTCTATTAGGTCTTGATGAAAGCAAGAGCAGATGGGCGACAGCGGTAGCAGGAGCAGTCGGTACGATTTTAGCAGCCATTGGATTTTTAGATAAATTCCAATCATTTTTAAGTCTTTTATGTGCATTAGTACCTGCTTTAGTAGGTGTTATGATTGCGGATTACTGGATAATTGGAAAAGGAAAAAAGGAAAACTTTAAACCTAAGGCAGGATTCTCATTGGCAGGAGTCATTGCATTTGCTGTAGGAGCTCTTGCAGCATGTATTACAGGCGGTACATTTACAGCTTTTACGGTATTGGCATTTTTATATGTTCCGTTCTTTATTGGGCCGGTCAATGGAATTGTAGTATCCATGGTTGTTTACATAATATTGGCAAAGCTATTGCCAGGTAAAGAGGAGGTTGAGGCATGAGAAAGATAGGATTAAGAGAAATTGAAGATATAGCGTTGGGGGCGGCACTTCTTGGCGCCGGTGGAGGCGGTGATCCGTATGTGGGAAAACTAGTTGCTATGGGAGCCATCAAAGAATGTGGAGCGGTGACTTTATTAGATCCGGAAGAAATACCGGATGATGCGCTGATTGTTCCCATTGCGATGATGGGAGCTCCTACCATTTTGGGAGAAAAAGGAATTGGTGGAAGTGAGTATAAGACTTTATATGATATGATTAAACAGTTCTATGGAAAGGATATTTATGCGTTTATGCCCATAGAAGCAGGCGGTGTCAATAGTATGCTTCCCATTGCGGCTTCTGCAAGATTAGGCATTCCCATGGTAGATGCAGATGGCATGGGGAGAGCATTTCCGGAGCTGCAAATGGTTACGTTTACCATTGGAGGGATGAAAGCTACACCTATGGCACTTACGGATGAGAAGGGAAACTGCGCTATTTTTAACACTATTACCAATAAATGGACGGAAGAACTTGCACGAGCTGTAACTATGAGCTGTGGGGGATCGGTATCGGTATCCTTGTATTGTATGAATGGTGCGAGTTTAAAGAAATATGCAGTAAAGAATATTGTCACCAGAAGTCAGAAATTAGGAGAGGCTATTCGCAAAGTAAAAGATTATACGGAAGGAACCCCGGAAGATAATTTTCTGAAGTTTACAGAGGGCTATAAATTATTTAAAGCTAAGATTTCTGATGTTTTAAGAGAAACCAGAGGCGCTTTTAATGTCGGGAAAGTCTTGCTGGAAGGTATCGGGGACTACAAAGGGAAAAGTGGCTATGTAGAATTTCAAAATGAAAACCTGGTGGCTGTTGTAGAGGATGAAATTCTGGCTACAACACCTGATTTGATCTGCCTGGTGGACACGGAGACATTTTATCCAATCACGACAGATGCTTTAAAATATGGAAAGAGGGTCTTGGTAGTAGGTCTGAAATGCTTTGAAATGTGGAGAACTAAAGAAGGTCTTGAATTGGTGGGGCCAAAATATTTTGGTTGTGATACGGATTATATTCCGCTGGAAGAACGTGTAAAAGGGGGACAGGCATAATGTATAAATTAGGAATTGATGTAGGCGGCACCAATACAGATGCTGTTCTAATAGATGAAAAACTGCAGGTGATCGCAGAGTATAAACAACCGACCTCCAAAGATATCTATGATGGTATATTAAAAGCCTTAAGGGCTGTATTGGAACAGTCAGGGATTGACAGAAAAGAGATTAGTCAGGCAATGCTCGGGACGACTCAGTGTACCAATGCCATTGTGGAACGTAAACATTTGGCACCCATTGGTATTTTACGTATTGGAGCCCCGGCAACTCTGGGAATCCCTGCCATGGTGGACTGGGCGGAGGATATTAGGAAAATAGCAGTCTCTGCTGAGATTATCGGAGGCGGATTTGAGTATGACGGTAAAGAATTAGCAGCTTTCGATGTGGCGGCGGCACGTCATTTTTTTGAAAATCTAAAAGGAAAAGTGGAATCCGTTGCTATTTCCTGCGTTTTTTCAACGGTAAGAAATGAGCATGAAGTATTAGCTGCAAAGCTGTGTAAAGAGATCATGGGAGAGGATGTTCATATATCCATATCCAGTGAGATTGGTTCCATGGGACTGATTGAAAGAGAAAATGCAACCATTTTAAATGCAGCATTGTATCAAGTTGCCGAACGGTTTACAGAGGGGTTTGCAAGGAGCCTGAAGGACGAGGGTGTAACCAATGCAAAGGTCTATTTATCGCAGAATGATGGAACCTTGATGACCATGGAATATGCGAGAAGATACCCGATTCTTACCATTGCCTGTGGGCCGACGAATTCCATTCGCGGAGCCAGCTATCTGAGCGATGTAAAAAATGCCATTGTCATTGACGTAGGCGGGACAACGACAGATTTGGGGGTCATCTCGCAAGGATTTCCGCGGGAGTCAAGTGTGGCCGCCACGATTGGAGGTGTGCGGACGAATTTCCGGATGCCGGATGTTCTTTCTATTGGTTTAGGCGGCGGTTCTATTGTACGCCAAAAAGGAGATGGCAGTATTACCGTTGGACCGGACAGTGTGGGATTCGAAATCACAAGTAAGGCACAGGTGTTTGGCGGTGATGTGTTAACGGCAACAGACATTGCGGTACGGTTAGGTCGGGCAGATATTGGCGATAAGTGTAAAGTTGCGGATATCGATGAAGAAATGGCAAAAGAAGCGATGAAGGTCATTATATCACTAGCTGAGGATGGTATTGATTCTATGAAGATATCCAATGGAGATATCGATGTCATACTGGTGGGCGGCGGTTCCGTTATATTACCTGAGAAGCTTATGGGTGCGAAAACAGTAACAAAACCCAATCATTTTGGAATTGCCAATGCAATTGGCTCGGCAATATCCAAGGTTAGCGGAACGTTAGAAAAGCTGGTGAATTATGATGAGATTTCCAGGGATAAGGCATTGGAGCAGGCAAAAGAGGAGGCAGTGCTAATCGCAGTAGAATCTGGTGCAATCAGAGAAACTGTAGAAATTATTGATGTTGAGGATGTGCCGTTGGCATATTATCCAGGCAATACGAACCGAATTAAAGTTAAGGCGGCAGGGGATCTGGCAAATTAAGAAATTATGCTATTAAGAAGGGAGTAAAGGAACATGAAGTTATTAGATTTAGTGCCGGTTACGGCTGATGTTATCACACCAGAAATGGAGGCGTATATTGGAAAATATTTGAGCGAAGAAACGGTTTTGGAATCTGACCAGATAACGGACGGTCCTGTTACCATTGAATGTGAATACGATGAGGCAATGGCACAGGCTGATGTCATAAAGCATTGTATTCAGGCGGAAAAAGGCGGATATGCAGGAGTATTCATCAATTGCTTTGGTGATCCGGGGGTCCGGGCAGCAAGAGAAGTCGTAGATATTCCTGTTTTTGGCGGGTTTGAACCGGCTATTCATACAGCCTTGGGATTAACAGATAAGATAGCCATTGTAACGGTATTAAAAAATGTTCTGCCTTTGATTGCCAGTGAAATAGCGAAGGCGCATTTGACCAATAGAGTGCCAATTGTAAAAAGCGTGGATATTCCGGTATTGGATTTACAGAATCATGACAAATTGTGCCGGGCTTTGATTGAAGAAAGTATCAAAGCAATTGAAGAAGATGGCGTTGGCGGCATCGTATTGGGCTGTACCGCCATGATAGATGTTGCTGAAACGGTCAGAGACGGCTTATTATCTTCAGGCTATGATGTTCCGGTAATTGAAGCGGCGCAAACAGCAGTCATGATGTTGGAAATGTATGCAAAGATGAATCTGAAGCAGAGCAGAGTCACATATATGCCGATACCAAAGAAATAAAATAAAAACTTAAAGAGTTTTAACATCTTGAGGCAAGAAGTCGGAAAAGAAAAAAGTTACCGCTTGTTTCTAAGTACCATTGCTAGCGAAGACATCCAAATGGCTACTTTTCAACATGAAGAAAAGTAGCTGAATGACATAACAAAGGAAACACGTGCATACCTGCCATTGTTTCTATACCAATTCCGGTAGAATATCGAATTGGACTACTATGAATGCAAAAGTTTTTGGTCGTTAGTAAACTACATATTAAGAAGCCGTAAGGGTATTGAATTATTGGTAAATCTGATCGGTATTTCCTATGTAGCAATGAAAATCCTGCCATATAAGGAAGCAGGTAATTTTTGATAAACAGTAAATAAATTCTACCGACTTTTCTCATACTCGTCCAAAGCTCGTTCAACATGCGCGATTTCATTACTTCCATTGGTAGGAAGCCGCAGTAATGGAATCCCATAGATATTAAAAATATGATTTTTCATCTTGTCACGTTCATGTTGCTGTGTGCCTGGTTTATGATAATAGAATCCATCCACTTCAATTGCAAGGACAGGTTTCTTGCTTATTCGATTATAGATAAGAAAATCTACATGGGTTGCCGTATTCATAACATAGCGGCACTCTTCATCATTCAATTGTTTCAGGTCACGAATCAGCATGTTGAGCGGGTAGTGGCAAATGACGTCAAGGGACAGTTGTGGACGGCTATTCAATATATCTACGAGGGCGCCATGCATCAGATTTTCAGAATCGTATGCAGATACACGAGAGTGCTTTTTCAGAAACGCAACTCTTGCATCTGTATACTGTCGGTAAAGCAAATCAAATACCGAATAGATTCCGCTCTGCACGATCTGAAAATTGTTATATTCGATATAGTCAATCAAATCACCAATGTTGCTATCCGCAGGCTGATCATTGCCGGATACCACCATACAAAATCTTTTTTTGGCTCGAGAAACCGCCACATTCAACAAGTATGGATCATCGGAAAAGTCTGTAACCACATCATCTACAGTAGTCAGTACAATTGTGTCTTTTTCTCGCCCTTGAAACTTATGTACCGTATAGACTTCAATCTTATCTGTATCCAACTGTGCGGCAATTGCCGCTACCTGATCCTTGTATGGAGCAACAATCCCTATACCCTTGAGATTCGCATCATGCAATAGCGGAACCAGTTCCTGAATTGTAACATCAATCTGTCTCTGGTTGATGTGATCTCTTCGATGGTTGCCGATGGTTGTCTTAAATAATAACAGGGCATCCATATCGCCAGAATCTTTCGTCATTATGATCAGACTATTGTTATAAAACTTCTGATTGCAAAAACCGATAATCTTGGGGTGACAGCGATAGTGTTCCCGTAGCAAGGTCTGCGGTACGTCTGTTAATATACTGCAAACAGATTTCAAGAAACTGTTCTCAGAAAAAGAATATCCCTGCGGCAATCTATAGGAATTAAAAATATCATCACTGCGCTTTTTCATGTTGCCTGTGATAATGTTGGGAAGTTGCTTGAGGTCACCCACAATGACAGCATTTCTGGCGCTAGATAATGCTAGCGCACCAGTGGAAATATCCACCTGCGAAGCTTCATCCATAATAAGATAATCGTATGTTACTCCCCTTAGGCAACTGCGGGAAGAAAAGGTGGTGCTGAGAACAACAGGGTATTCTTTCGTAACACCATCGGCGTTCTTCCACAAATCATCTTCGGCGAAAGACACGCGCTCAGTTTTGTTTCCATAGCGCTCGAACAATTTTGCCCTCAAATATTCCATGGACCAGTCTGTAAGATTGTCCATTTTCTTTTTGGCATCAGTATCTTCAAGATACTTTTCCAGTGCGGTGATTTCATTGGTCAATTCCGACTCTCGAGTCTGATAGAACAAACTTTGTAAAAGTGTAATAATAGCAGACAGGCTGTTTTTATAAAATTTCCAGTCCGAAATGCCATAGATAAAAGCACTTTTGATCTTAAACCAGAATGAGACAGCACGCTCCTTTTCAGAAAAATCGTTGCATTCTTGCCATAGCCGCATGAGGTTTTCCGATTTTAAGCTGTGTCGCGGCTTTGTGTTTGAGGGCACAAGACCAGTTTCATTGCAATATTGCTCGAAATATTTGATTTCTAAAAGCAAAGCGTTCAATTCAAGACGAACTTTCGCAAGCCGTTCCTGCGTAGAAAACGTGTCGATTAGCTCGCCGGCATGGTTTTTTATTTTTCCCAGCAGTTCGGTTTGTTTGTCGATGTTCATCTTCCAGCCGGACAGATTGGGGTAAGAACCCGTTTGATTTTGAATAAATGCTTTTTTATTTGCTGATTTTCCCAACGATGCTACGAGAAACCCCATATTGTATTTAGGAGAATCCAGCTTTTCCAGAACGTTTTCTGTAGCTGGGTTATTGTTGGAAACAACCTGAACGGTCTTGCCTTCCACCAGTAAATTTGCAATGATATTTAGGATAGTCTGTGTTTTACCCGTCCCGGGAGGCCCCTGAATCACACTAATCTGACCGCAAAGCGCATTTTCAACCGCTTTAAATTGACTGGCATTGCCGCCGAATGGAAAAATTAGATTGCACTTATTATAAGTTCTTATTTTGTACTTAGTTGGGTTTAAATAAACCGCCAGGGCTGTATCTTTGCCTACAAAACTCAGCTTCTCATATTGCTTTTCCAAAAGAACTTCGCCTTCTTCACTTTTTAGCTCATTGATGGAAGCCGCTTGGCGCAAATATCTCATGCAGTTTTGGACATCATTATCATTAAGGCATGAGTATACAACATTTAAAGAATGTCTGGCGTAACTTCTCTCACTGCCGTTTGAGAAGCAGATATGCCAATAATCTTCCGCCTTCGCATGAAAAATATAGATATCCTGAATATTGAAAAGCTCACGCCCATTGTGAATGATATGTACCAACTCGGGAATCTGTTTTTCCGGATTCCTCACCCACTCAATGGACAGATAACCGCATGAATATGTTTTTCCACTCTGAAAAGTAACATCATATCTTTTTGTTTTCGCATTATATTTGCAAAAAGTGACGTCGAAAGTGATATCTTTCCCATTCTTTAAAATCAAGTATTTTTTTGTATTCACGTGGTACCCTCCAGACAAAGGCTATGTTAAATGGAACTTAACTCCATTTATTTGGTTTTTGTGTGGCATTTGAAGAAGCTATGCAACTTGAGTTTTGAAGAGAATCGACTCATCATAAACATAATGGACAGTTCTACCATTAAAAGTGTGCATTGCCTATATATAAGTTTTCTTTATCAAAAAGAAATTCCATTGGCTGATTATATAATCTATTAATCGCATTAATATTTTCAATAAATGGTCGAACATAGCAACTTTGGTTACTTACAATTTTATCCATGTTCTTTTCTGCTTTTTTTGAACTGAATTTTCCCAACCGTCCACTCGCTTCAATTAAATTCTCATCAAGCTGAGAGTTGCTAACTACAGGAATTTTGCCACGGCATCTCCAACAACTTTGCTAATGCTCGCTATCCCACTTAGAAGATGGGATTGTATAGATGACTTTGCATATCTTTCAATCTGCTCATAGCTCTCGGTATAGAGTTCTCGGTATTGATAGGAATAATTCTCTATTTTCTGAGCGATATTGTCAAGATAAGCAGACTCAAAGTTTTCGAGTAACATTACTTCGAGAAAGGATGAGAATGAATATAAGTATAATGCAAGTTGATACTCTTTGAATTCGGACTGTGTTTTTTCCAATTTGCTTTTTACGTCCAGATTACTATGAAGAGGGGATTGCTTTTTGATTTTTTTAACTATTTGTTCCCGATAGAAAATAATACTCTGTTCTGCATCACGCTTGATTTCCTGAACTTGAATATGCTTGTTGGTCTTGTACTTTTCATTATTCCAATTATACTTATAATTGGAATAAACATCTGTCAAGACATTGAGATTGCCTCTAAGCCTTGATTTTTCCTTTTGCTCTAAAAACCCAAAGATTTCTTGTTGAGTTTCTTGGATACTATCCAGCTTTTTGTCGATGCCCATTAACGCAACAGCCATAAATATCATAGTGGGATCACAAATGAGAGGATTAATCCTTGCTTGCCCAGCAATACCAGTTTCATTCACAACAGTTCCTAAGTAGCCACTTCCATCCTTGAACTTTGCTAAATTTCCGGATACTCCATCGGGGATTCTTACTTTGCACAATATTTCCCTTGCACTTTGTCCCCCTGTCTGAGTAATACTCTGGAGTGCTGACGCCAAAGGCTTGAAAGCAATTCCTAAAGTCGAAACTTTTGCTAATGGAATTTTCTTATATTTCGCTAAACGGATTTCATCTTCTGTTACAAAAGAATAGTCTGCTATACCTGCCGTCATAGCCTTTGCTATCTCATTTTTCTTATCCTTATCCTCCATATAAACTTCCAACTTTCAATTTACTAATTAACCTTCTCCCTATAGTTCTTAATGTCATAGGTTCCCCATTATTGCTGCAAAGGCACATCTATCATAAACATAATGGGAAATTCAAATTCTTGTAAAAACTCCTACTAATATGGATTAAGTTCTGTTAGCTGTACAAACGATATTAAACATAAGACAAGCAAGCCAGTTTTCCATTGCTGCTTCATGTTATTTACTGTAATATTATACGAACTTTATAATTACGAAAATTAGTATTTATAGACTATTACTCGTTTTCAACCAACAGTGTGTCAACAACCATGTCCTCTAGTGCACTTGCTTGACAAACACGTTTAACAAAATCATAATTAAGTAACTCTTCGTTCCATATACGTATAACATTCTTTTCCGAAATATACTGCAAGCTCTTAATAATCCTAGAAATTTTGTACAAATAACTACCTTCGTCATATATAGCATTTTCTTTTCCCCATGCTTCCATCTGCTTAGAATATTGAATATCCGGCAAGTTAGAGGAGGATTCACTTTCAAATATCAAATAATTTTCTTTCAGCAAAACACATGATTCTACAGCTTCCAACATAGTCTTAAAATCTTTATAAACATATCTTGATTTTACATCATAAGCAAAATAAGGGGTTACTTTCCCATCTGTAGGATTCACAAACAAATGACAATATGAGAAATCCTTTGAACTAGATGGTCTTTCGACATCCACAATACATCCATGAATTTTACCTGAACCACCTAATTTTTTTATGAATTCAGAGAGTTTTTCCTGTCCTCTAGTATATTTACTTAATAGCTGTTGAACATTTTCGATATATTTTTCAAGGCTGCCATAATAGTAAATTAAATCATCTATTCTATTTCTTTTTAGCTTACGTAGTTGACCACCATTCATAATGTAAAGAGATTTACCCCTCATCTGTTTTGAATACGAGCAATAAATAAAAAATAGATATGTATCTTTCTTTTTTAACATGTAAATGGTTCCCTCAACTCTTTTAAAAGACATTTGTATGTTTTTCCCAATATTAAATTCAATGTATTGTTCTCTTGTGATTTCGTGTATCCCATCCTCATAGTAAGAGAAAATATCATATTCCTTATCAATATAAAAATACTTTAAGCCGATATTATTTGATCGGTATCCAATCTGATTATCTGCATAGATTACCTTATCTTCGTTCACTTCTCGAAAATTACGATGACTATGACCGCTAAGATATACCCAATAAGGATTATAAGGTGCCGTACTCCAATCATCTTTTTTCATATGTGTAAGAACAATTAGTTTACTTTTAGGAATACTGGACAACAGTTTTGTATATATATCATCGAATTTCTTAGATTCTTTTATATCCCTTTGCATAGCCATTTCTGGAGTTACTGTATCAAAGGATCTTCCATAACGCATACTCACTGCATTATATTTATCATTCAATCCACTAAAACCGATGCCACCAAGTATAATTACCGAGCTGCATATGGTCAATTGTCTTATTTCATCCTCCTCAAATGCAAGCAACTCCTCTTCTTTGATTATTATACATGATCTGCTATTTTCAGCAATCAAAAATTCATCTTCCATGAATATTGTACGTAATTTGCTATCGTCAATGACCAAAAGTTCATTGTGTAAATAAATAATTCCTATCTCATTGAAATAATTTCGATATTCTTGAATATTATCAGCAATATCAATGTACGGATTCCGTAGCTCATGATTCCCGGAAACAATCACGATTTTCCCTTTCCAGTAATTTGTAAGCTCTCTATAAAATATTTTAGCAATTTCAAAATCAGATGAAGTATCCCCCGCAATAAGAAGACAACTGTTAAACGGTACTGTACCAATTGAAGTTATCATCTTTCTGGCAAGCGATTTTACATATGAATATATCTCTTCTCTGGTGGCTCTTTCCCCAAAATGATTCCTAATCCTGTGACATAAATGAATATCACTTACATAAAAGAAAGGTATGTGATCCATATCATTTTTATCATACCCATTATCATCTATAGGCTTGGGATACCGAAAATCTGTATGTACACATATTTCATCTTTTACAAAATCAAGATTCTCTGTCTCTTCTATATTCTTTTTGATATCGGCGTAAAAAGAGCCATTATAAAGCTCTTGCTGCCCCAATACATCATTATGTATTATAGCACCTTCAATATTGTATTTTCTTAGATCTATTCCTTCGAAATCATAAGACCTAAGTTCCGCATCTGTGAGATTTCCGCCAAGAAAAGAATAAAATTCTGAAAAACTCTGAAATTCTAAAACAACATTATATGAAGTTTCGTTGAATTTATTGATGAATCTATTTTCTCTCTCGATTAATGTGTCACATATTATTTCAGCCTCAACAAGAAAAACTCCTCTGTTTACATCATAACTCTTACTAATAAATAATACTTTCCCAGTTGATTTTTGGTATTCCAAGATATCTCTATTCAGTTTCATTGTTTCAGGTAAGAATCTTGATAATGAAAAATCCTGCTCAATATATTCAAGACATAATTTATCTGTTTCTTTACAAACAGGTAAATATTGCAACCATTTATTATTACAATTTACTATGCCTTTTATTAAATCTAGTGGGATTTCTTCACTTAATAGTTCGTACCTTTTTTCAGGTATAACATAAGAAAAAGCATTTACATTATTTTTTATTGCCAACAAACACACTTCATTGGTTTGTAAATCTTCTGGTACTTTCACTAATAAATATGCGTCTACTGAAACAGCAAGCTTACACATTTCCTCAGTAATTAACCGTGGTGGAACATATTGAAACATGCTCGCATCTTCTTTGACCGCATTTAAGCATATTTCCTGATCAACGCACTTAGCCGATGCATGTCTTAACGCCCTTGGATTCTCCTGAATAGCAATTTTACACTGTTCTATTGTTTGGTCTTTTTTGCGTATGCCTTTGAGCAGCAAACCATTTTCTTTTAATTTCTTATCAATATCCTCCATATTATTCATACCTCCTCCAGCAACATTCTGCAAATCCTTTTATCGAGAAAATTTATAACAGCCATTATGGTAAGAATTACTGTCCTTTGGACTCACAATATAGCAGTTTATATTTACCAATAATAGACAGGTCAATAAAGCAGAGTTTTGAATATTGACCGGGGCTTTTGGAGTTTAATCATAGTCTACAATCTCCAATATTTTATTAAATCCCATATTAAGATTGCTATAAACTTTGTCCTCTGTATCCCAAAAATAAATAGTTTTGCCTATTATCTCTAAAACAGCTGAATCGCCATCTTGACTTTTATACTTTGTATTTGGGCAAACCATAACAACATTTTCTATTGGTAATTCTTTATCAAAAAGCTGTTTTTTTATATCTGCTTGTGCTACCACCCATAAGAACTACCAATATCCATCTTACATGGTTCTAAATGCGTCGTAAGTGATATGCTCGAATGATTTACAGTGATTTTTTGATTTTTAATTAAGCCGTGAATCATATTAATATAATCCCACAAGTCGACATCAAGCGGAAATTCCAGCTTAAATTCAATCTTGAAATATTCTTCAATGTCAATGATTTTTTTATACAAACCAATAATAGATTTTATCTTATCTTCGGACAAATCGTTTACTTTAACACTACAAGAAAAATCTGTTTTCATCGTCTTATCATTTACAAATTTGAGTGTGTCGGTTGAATAAAGTTTTATAAGGGATTGATAGTACTCCAACTGCGTTCGAGCGTTAGAGTTATCTAATGGGACAATGGATAAGGCAATGTCTGGCTGTGGATTTATTACTATACTTTCTCCATCTTGAAGTATAGTTTCAGAAGTAAATTTAATATTTATTTTAATTTTACTGTTACTTGTTTCATTCTCGTAATAACAACAGCGATTATTATTTTCAATAGAACGATGTAACTTATATCTTACACCATGCCACAACGTTTCACGGTCGCCATTTTCAATGTTGTACGTTACTTGAATTCGTTTCGGAACTATTATAAGTTTACTCGAAATGCATTGCGAATCGGTAAATCTATCTAACCCTGAGGAGTAAAATTCCATTTCAGAAAAAGACAACCACGGTAAACAGCACACCGCACCCATATAATTATCATCATAATTGCGTTCTGTTTTCTTTCCGTTTTGAATTATCGTGCTACTTATAACATCAACAGTATCTTCAATCATGGTATAATTCAAATCCGCTAAATAATCATCGGCGGTGTTAAACTTAGCTGTTCTTCCCTCTCTTTTAACGCAAAACCTAATGCTCATTATCTCGCTTTTAGAGGAGTATTTTATTGCTGTATTAATCGAACATTCAGCACCAATTGACACGCCAAAATCACGTAATAAATCGAGAGGATTAAATATACTTGCATTAGTAGCAGTATTTCTCTCAATTTGCGGTTGCATAACGGCAGTTTTTATAATATTAACATCATTACTTAATTTGTTTAATTGGTTAATTCCTACAGCTTGAGTGCCAATAATATAATCAGCTTTAGCATCGAAGGTACCTATTCCTTCCATGACTTTGTTGGTGTTTTCTAAAATCTCACTTTTTATATCATTGAACAAATCATCTTTTAAGTTGTTTGCAAAAATCTTAAGGCTTTTATCAACTTTTGCTTCATGGCAAGCCTTAGTGATAAGCGTTTTTCTAATATTTTTGTTAGGAGAAGTTATATAATTCTCAATTTCATCCCTCAATGAATTTTTAAGATAACTAGATAAACCAACAAAATCAATTTCAGACAATATATCTAAATCATTAAATTTACCTTGAAATTCAATTTCAGCAAACTCTTGGATTTTCTTGCGTAATTTGTCCTCATTTATTCTCGATTTAATTGAATTTACGCAAACACCTAAACTTGTTTGACACATATAATCTATAATTTGTGATTCTAATATCATATTCTCAATCCTTTATATTCGTATCTTGAAAAGCAGTAATGATTTGCCAATTATAACAACTAACCATTTGGGGTATTTTCTTGAGTTTCGCATTATTGCTACAATCAAACGATATGATAATTAATACCAGCATCCCATTATAACCTTATATTACATATCTGCATTATTGCCTTATAATATTTGTTTTTACAAATATTACGTCGAGTAGACTTTGTCTCGACTTTTCACTTCCTTTCATTTTAGATTTCTCTGCGATGAGAGGTTAAGTCTCAAAAGCCCCTCACAGAACCGCACGTGCCCTATTAAGGCATACGGCTCTTCA
>Ga0153983_1000023_pt1 | contig 31383 bp, 36 predicted proteins | sample TSGA067MetaG_FD_104693 | JGI IMG/M metagenome (GOLD analysis project Ga0153983, IMG submission 104693) | Attine ant fungus gardens microbial communities from Georgia, USA - TSGA067 MetaG | ecosystem: Host-associated > Fungi > Mycelium > Unclassified | place: USA: Georgia, Alexander Wildlife... | reverse complement strand
CCCTGTCACGGCGGAGGTCGAGAGTTCGAGTCTCTTCTGGGTCGTTTTGTGGGATCTTAGCTCAGCTGGGAGAGCATCTGCCTTACAAGCAGAGGGTCACAGGTTCGAGCCCTGTAGGTCCCACTTATATGATAATATGCCGGCGTGGCGGAACTGGCAGACGCACAGGACTTAAAATCCTGCGGGCTTAATCGCCCGTACCGGTTCGATTCCGGTCGCCGGCAGTAGCTAAAAAGTAGGAGAAACGTTGATTTTACAATGTTTCTCTTGTTTTTTACCCTTAAATATTTGTATGTACGTGTATGTACCCTTATACCAATGCGGAACACATGATTTCTGTTGTCTCTTCTATTGATGTAACCTGCCTGATATAATGCAATGTTATAGCTGTGCTGGTATGTCCTAAACGATTTATACATTCTAACTGGATTTGTGAAATTCATTAAAAGCCAGTAGAAAGATAAATTGGCGGTGAAGAAATTTTAGTGGATGGGGATAACGGTACGGTACAAAAACTGACACATTCATCAAATAAAGAGCGTAATAATCATAACCCTCCACTATAACACCATACTTTTACTATCTGCTAAAATAAAATTGATTGGAGGTGGTTTCCAACATGGCTGATACTTATAAAACATCACAAGTTGCGCAAATAATCGGCATACATCCGAATACTGTTCGGCTTTACGAGGAACTTGAACTTATCCCAAAACCAAAACGGCAGCAAAACGGTTACCGGGTGTTTACAGATTTTCATTTGGAGCAATTCCGGCTTGCAAGGACAGCCCTAAAAATTGAGGTTTTACAGAACGGCTTGCGTAAAATGGCGATTGATATCATCAAAACTTCTGCAGCCGGCAATCTAGAAGAAGCAGAGAGCATTACCAAAAGATACTTGCGGCAAATTAAAACAGAGCAGAAAAATGCCGAAGAAGCAGTAAATATTGTAAAACATCTATTATCAGGCAGGAAACAGAAAATAGATACCCTATGCCTTACGAGAAAACAAACGGTTGATTATCTGCAAATTTCCATGGACACTTTAAGGAATTGGGAATTGAATGGTTTACTGACTGTTAAGCGGAAACAAAACGGTTATCGCATGTATACGGATGAAGATATTAAACGATTGAAAATAATTCGCTCTCTCCGTTGCGCCAACTATTCACTTTCAGCCATTTTGAGAATGTTAAATGAACTCTCGCGCAATCCACAGGCAAATATTAAAGAGGTTATTGATACACCGGAAGAAACCGACGATATTATCTCGGTGTGTGACAACCTGTTGACCTCACTGCGACACGCTGAAAAAAATGCCGGAAGCATACGTGCCCACCTTAGAAAGTTGAAAGAAATAATGTAAAAACCCTACATTTTAACACCAGACTTCAATCTGGTGTTATTCTTTTTTGTGAAAAACAAAAAGGAGGAGGATAAAGTGGAAACAGTAATTCAAGTTAAAAACCTGAGCAAGGCATACGCTGAAATCAAGGCAATTAGAAATGTTAGCATTTCTGTTTGCCGCGGTGAAGTATTCGGACTACTCGGTGCTAACGGGGGAGGGAAGAGCACTACCATTGAATGCATTTTGGGTACAAGGAAACAAGACAGCGGAGCTGTGTCTATTTTGGGAATGAACCCACAGACAGACCGAAAAACTCTATTTGAAAAGGTTGGTGTTCAATTTCAAGAGTCCAATTATCAAGACAAAATAACGGTGCGTGAGCTTTGCGAAGAAACCAGGTCACTTTATAAATTTTCATCAGATTATGATGATTTACTGAGACGGTTTGATCTTTCGGATAAGCTTAAAAGTCAGGTAAACGAGTTATCCGGAGGGCAAAAACAACGGCTGTTTATCGTTCTTGCCCTGATCCCGAGTCCTGAAGTTGTCTTTTTAGACGAGCTTACAACAGGACTTGATGCAAGGGCAAGGCGCGATGTGTGGAAATGCCTTTCTGAATTGAAGGCAAATGGTCTGACCATCTTTTTAACTTCTCACTACATGGATGAAGTGGAAGCCCTATGCGATAGAATTATGATACTAAAAAAAGGAAGCGTCATTTTCCGTGGAACGGTAAAGGAGTCCATAGAAAACAGCCCATTTGAAAAGTTTGAGGACGCATATCTTTGGTATACAAACGAGGAGGCAGCAGATAATGAAAGCATTTAGCACCATGTTTAAAATCGAATTAAAATTGTCTTTACGCGGCATGGATATGTTTATTTTTGCAATCTGTATGCCTGTTATAGTTACGATTATTCTTGGAATTATATATGGGAGTAAGCTCGCCTTTGATGGTGCAGAATATACATTTCTAGAACAATCCTTTGGCGCATTGTCGACCATAGCCATATGCGCCGGAGGTGTCATGGGACTACCTTTGCTGGTATCCGATTACCGCCACAAAAAAATATTGAAAAGGTTCAAGGTAACGCCTGTAAGTCCTGCCTTGATTTTGGCGGTACATGCGGTAATATATGCACTTTATTCCATTGTTTCGCTCATACTTGTTTATGGTACGGCGGCTCTGTTTTTTGATTATCATATGGCCGGTTCCTGGCTGCATTTCCTGGGAAGCTATTTTCTTACTATGCTGTCCATGTTTAGCATTGGAATGATGGTCGGCGGTGTTGCTCCCAATATGAAAATGGCAAGTACAATTGCGAGTTTATTATATTTTCCCATGCTGATTTTTTCGGGTGCAACCTTACCTTATGAAGTCATGCCTACGGTATTTCAAAAAGTGGCTGATATATTACCGTTGACACAAGGGATAAAGCTCTTGAAAGCCGCTTCGCTTGGCTTACCTGTGGACAGCGTTTTTCTTCCGATTATTGTAATGATTGTACTTGCAGTAGTATGTACAGGTATTTCTATTCGATTTTTCAGGTGGGAATGATGAACGCAAAAACAGCTTTGAAGATGAAGATGTGTAAGAATATGGAGCGACAGTTATTTAATGTTTTTCCCTGTGATGCCTCAATTAAGGGAAGTCAAAAAGCTAAATGTAAAGTGAACTAGCGGATGCTGTAAATGTTACACGACAAACGATTATTTCCCTGGAAAATGGCAGATACAGGGCATCCCTGTTACTGGCACATAAGATAGCGCAGTTTTTTGAAGTGATGATTGAAGACGTTTTTATATTTGAGGAGGATGAAAACATATGATAGGACTTTTTTGTGCAAGTAAAGCGAAAAAATAACGAGGAATATAAACAGGTAATAAAAAGCAAGATGAGAGCGATGGTAGTGATTTTTCTGATCGGTGCTGTTACACTCATCGTTTCTCTGCTGGCGGAAGCGATGTGGAAAGTAGATATTAGCGCGCATATGTTAGGTGCATATAGCGGTGTAGGGACTGGTTATGGTATTTCTTATAACCTATGTTGTGATATTTAAGATACGTGAAAGAAAAATGTAGGTTTACGGAAAGAACTATTGATGGTAGAATGGGATAGGAGTACTGGAATATGTAATGTAAGGAAACATCGTGTTTACAGCAAAGAGGAAAGGTATGAACAATCGAGATATACACAGGCGTGTCTGCGCTTATATTGATCTGGATGCTGTTTGTTGGAATCTGGAACAGATACGCCAAAATATAGACCCTGGGACAAAAGTTATGGCCGTAATCAAAGCGGATGGATATGGTCATGGAGCGTTACCTATTGCTAAAAGGGTAGAGTGTCTGGATTATGTGTGGGGATTTGGCTGTGCCACAGCAGAGGAAGCATTTGAGTTAAGAGAACATGGTATTCAAAAACCGATTCTTGTTATGGGCTACACATTTGAGGAGCATTATGAACAGATGTGCCTTCAGGACATAACTCCGGCTGTATTTCGTGTGGATATGGCAAAAAAGATGGCAAGGGCTGCACAAAAGGCAGAAAAGCAGATGAAGATTCATTTGGCAGTGGATACCGGAATGATGCGGATAGGTTTTTTAGATGAGATACAGTCTGTTTCGGATTGTGTGGAAATATCAAAATTGCCTGGATTAACGATTTCAGGACTTTTTACCCATTTTGCCCGTGCGGATGAATATGACCGCACAAACGCAAAAAACCAGTTAATAAGATATTGGAAATTTGCAGAGTGTTTGGAAAAGGAAGGAATCATGATTCCATTGAAGCATTCCTCTAACAGCGCAGGGATTATGAACCTGAAGGAAGCAAATATGGATATAGTACGTGCGGGTATTATTTTATATGGCTTGCTGCCGTCGGATGAGGTAGATATGCAGAATATTAAACCTCGTCCTGCACTTACGCTGAAAAGTCATATTGTGTTTATTAAGGAAGTTCCGGCAGAGACTCCTATCAGCTATGGAGGAACCTATGTGACGAAACGAAAAACAAGGGTTGCTACGATTCCGGTGGGATATGGAGACGGGTATCCCAGATCGTTATCCAATAAAGGATATGTACTTATTCATGGAAAACGGGCGCCGATTCTGGGGCGGGTCTGCATGGATCAATTTATGGTAGATGTTACCGAAATTCCCAAGGCCCGGGAAGAAGATGCTGCTATATTGGTTGGAAATGACGGCGCAGAGACAATTACAATGGAAACTTTGGGAAACTTAAGCGGAAGATTTAATTACGAATTTGCCTGTGACCTTGGAAAAAGAATTCCAAAAGTGTATATAGAGAGTAAATAGTGACTTCCCTGCTGCATAGTATAATTGTATAAAAGGAGTGTAGATATTAAAATGAAAAAACTATTGAACAATTTACCATTCCGCTTGTTGGTAGGAGTCATACTGGGAATGCTTATTGGCTTTGTGGCAGGTGAAGGGGTCATGAATGTAGTGGTAACTGTGAAATATATACTGGGTCAGGTTATCACTTTTTGTGTACCGCTGATTATCATTGGATTTATTGCACCGTCTATTACAAAACTTGGAAATAATGCATCCAGAATGCTGGGGGTAGCACTTCTGGCTGCCTATATTTCATCAATAGGTGCGGCTTTTTTCTCTATGGCTGCGGGATATGGAATTATTCCATCCTTGTCTATCCCATCGCAAATGGGTGAATTAAAGGAATTACCGGAAATAGTTTTTGAGTTAAGTATCCCTCAGATCATGTCTGTTATGAGTGCGTTAGTATTTTCTATATTTATTGGGCTTGCAGCTGCCTGGACAAAGGCAAAATATATAACCGTTATACTGGATGAATTCCAAAAAATTGTACTGGTGCTTGTTACAAAAATAGTGATTCCGATTCTGCCATTTTTCATTGCCTGTACCTTCTGCGGCTTGGCATATGAAGGAAGTATCACTCAACAGCTGCCGGTATTCCTTAAAGTCATTATTATTGTCATGATTGGTCATTTTATATGGATGGCATTGCTTTACACTATTGCCGGTCTCTACTCGGGAGAAAATCCGATAGAAGTTATCAAGCACTATGGACCGGCATACATCACTGCAGTGGGAACCATGTCCTCGGCTGCTACACTAGCTGTCGCATTGCGATGTGCTGGAAAATCAAAAATATTGCGAAAAGATATGATTGACTTTGGAATTCCTCTGTTTGCCAATATTCATTTATGCGGATCTGTATTGACAGAGGTATTCTTTGTAATGACTGTTTCTAAAATTCTATACGGAACCCTGCCTTCGGTAGGTACGATGGTGCTGTTTTGCCTGCTGCTTGGCATTTTTGCAATTGGAGCGCCGGGAGTCCCGGGTGGAACAGTTATGGCATCGTTAGGTCTTATTACAGGTGTTTTGATGTTTGATGATAGTGGGACTGCATTGATGCTGACAATATTTGCACTGCAGGATAGTTTTGGTACGGCTTGCAATATAACCGGGGATGGGGCATTAACCTTATTACTCACAGGTTATGCAAAAAAACATAAAATACAGGAGCAAAATTTAAAGGTGAACTTATAGATGCAATTGGGGACAGGTCGCTTTTTATTTGGGACGGAGCGCTTTGAGAAGCGCCCCGTCCCAAATTCAAAAAGGAGGTAAGCAAGCATGAAGCATATAAAAAAAGTTGCAATTATAGGCAGAGGTGCGTTGGGTATTATGTATGGGCAGCAATTGACGGAGAAGCTGGGGAAGGAGCATGTCTTTTTTATTGCTGATAATGAGCGTATTGCACGATATATGAAAGAAAACCTTACCTGCAATCAAAAACTTTGTGATTTTCGTTACGTAAGTGCAGATTCCGAACAGGAAAAGGCAGATCTGATAATCTTTGCTGTGAAATTCAATGCTCTCGGCACGGCCATAAAAAATGCTGCTAATTTTGTACAGGAAGATACAGTGTTTCTATCTGTTTTAAATGGAATTGCCAGTGAAGAGGTAATTGCAAAGGCATACGGTGAAAAGAATATGCTATACTGTACGGCACATGGGATGGACGCATTAAAAAGTGGCAATCAGATGATTTATAAAAATATGGGTGTTCTGGTAATAGGGAATAAAAATAATGAAGAAGATAATAAACTGGTCTGTGTCAGAGAACTTTTTCAGAGAGCCGAAATCCCTTATTCGATACCAAAAGATATTATGCATAGCCTGTGGAGCAAACTCATGTTAAATACAGGTGTAAATCAGACAGCGGCTGTGTTTGCGTGCACATATCAAAGACTTCAGGAAGAAGGAGAGGTCAGGAATATGGTGCTTGATGCCATGCGGGAAGTGCAGAAAATTGCCCGGTGTGAAGGGGTTCAATTGACAAATGCAGACATTGAAAATTGGATGGAGATTTTGGACAGTCTGGCACCTGAAGGGATGCCGTCCATGCGCCAGGATACGAAGGCAGGACGAAAAACGGAGGTAGAATTATTTTCAGGTACTATCAGAAAACTGGGGAAGAAACATGGTATAGAAACTCCGATAAATGATTATTTATATCAAAAAATCATGGAAATAGAGAATAACATGTATACGCTTCAGGAAGGAAGACCCGCTGATGAGACAGGACGATTACAGAAAGAAATAAAAACCTATGACTTTTTGGACAAGCTGAAGATTTCCTATCAGCGGGTAGATCATCCGGCCATGGCTACGGTTGCAGATTGTGTACAGGTGGATACCGTCTTGGAAATCGATATATGCAAGAACTTGTTCTTATGCAACTCTCAAAAAACCAGATTTTATCTGCTGCTGATGACGGGAAATAAAAAGTTTGTGACAAAAGAATTATCACGGAAGCTGGGAATTGCCCGTTTATCTTTTGCGAAAGAAGAATTCATGGAACGGCTGCTGGATATTACACCCGGTTCTGTGAGTATTATGGGACTGGTACATGATAAGGAGCATAAAGTGCAGTTAATTATAGATCACGAGGTATTGCAGGCTCCCTATATTGCCTGCCATCCTTGCATTAATACCTCCAGCATTCGGATAAAGACTGAAGATATATTAGAAAAATTTCTTCCGGCATCAGGACATGAACCTGTTATTGTTGAACTATCAGGCGAATAATATGTTAATTGTTTAACGGGGGGGACGCAGCACTTTGAGAAGTGCTGCGTCCCCCCCCGTCAGATTTTGTAGAATATTTAATATATTTGTAATTGAATCTTGTAGAAAAACCGTGTATGATAAGACCATGGGACGATAAATGTAAGGTTAATTAAGGGATGGTTCAATGGAAATCGACAAAAGAGAAGAAGAATACCAAAAAGAAATAATCCGACAGCGAATGGAGCAGATGAAGCAGGCTAAAAACCGTCAGCTTTTTCTGCGGAAATATTTGAAGTTCATAATGATAGGGATTGTGTTTGTTGCAGTTGTGGCAATTGTCGGAGTTGGGGGATCCAGATTATTTCAGGCTAAGGAAAGCAAATCAGAAAATGCGATAGATGTTGCGGTATTGGAAGTTGAAGCAAAAACGCCGGATGAATCTGATAAAGCTTCCGTACAGCCTATTAAGGATGAGGAAGATGCCCAGAAAGTGGCGACTACATATGCCGGATGGCAAAATGATGAAAATGGTTATTGGTACCAGAAAGCAGATGGTTCCTTTTATGTAAGTGGCTGGCAGGAGATTGATGGGGTTCAGTACTATTTTCAGAAGGATGGTTACAGGGCAACCGGATGGTTGGAAATAGACGGAGAAGATTACTACTTTGGAGAAGATGGACACTATGATGAAACAGCAAAAAGACCCATGGTAGCACTTACTTTTGATGACGGACCGGGACAATACACCGGACGGCTGCTGGATTGCCTGGAAGAAAATAACGCAAAAGCTACTTTTTTTATGCTGGGCCAAAATGTAGAAAAATATCCGGAGTATGTCAGCCGGCAAAAAGAACTGGGAATGGAAATTGGAAATCATTCATACAATCATCCATCATTGATCAAAATAGATTTAGAAGATGCAAAAAAACAAATAGATAGTACGAATACGGCTATTAGTAATATTATCGGAGAAGGAGCAACACTGATGAGGCCGCCATATGGAGATTACAACAGCGAAGTACTGTCTATGATAGATGTACCGGCTATTTTATGGGATCTGGATACATTAGACTGGAAAACGAAAGATACACAAAATATTATCGACACAACATTGAATAATGTTGCAGACGGTTCGATTATATTAATGCATGATATTCATGAAACAACCGTAGCAGCCGTAGAAACTATCATTCCTGAATTAATAAAGCAGGGCTATAAACTGGTAACGGTAAGTGAGCTGGCCGAAGAAAGGGAAATTACTTTAGAGGCGCATCAAACATATAGTAATCTCAAATAAGGGTGTGAAAAATGAGGATCCGCCAATCTATTAAAGGTTGGCGGATCTTTTAGATGGAACAAGTCAATGTTTTTCCCGTTTTCTTTGCCGGGCATCCAGAAGTCTTTTTCGTATTCGTAAATTTGCAGGAGTAACTTCCAGGAGTTCATCACTGTCTATGAACTCTAAAGCCTGTTCAAGACTCAGGATTTTAGGAGGTGTTAATTTCTGGGCTTCATCTGCTGAAGAAGAACGCGTATTTGTCAGATGCTTGGTCTTACAAACATTAATCTCAATATCTTCGGACTTTGCATTTTGCCCGATTACCATTCCTGCATATACCCTTGTGCCGGGAGTGATGAAAAGAGTTCCCCGATCCTGGGCAGAAAACAGACCGTAAGTTACGGCTTCGCCGGATTCAAAAGCAATGAGAGAGCCTTGACTGCGGTATTGAATTTCACCTTTATAAGGACCATAGCCGTCAAAAGAAGTGTTTAAAATTCCGGTTCCTTTCGTTGCTGTCAGAAATTCACTGCGAAAGCCGATCAAGCCACGGGAAGGTATGAGGAATTCTAAACGGGTACTTCCATTGTCCGACAAACTCATTCCCTGCAGTTCGCCTTTTCGCTCGCTTAGTTTCTGTATGATCACTCCGGAAAAATCTTCCGGAACATCGATATATGCGATTTCCATAGGTTCTAATGTTTGTCCCCGTTCATCCTGACGGTAAAGGACTTCCGCTTTGCTGACAGCAAACTCATAGCCTTCCCGGCGCATGTTTTCAATCAATACGGAAAGATGAAGTTCTCCCCGGCCGGATACACGGAAGCACTCTGTACTCTGGGTAGCTTCTACCCTTAGACTGACATCTGTATTTAACTCTTTCATAAGGCGATCCCTGAGGTGACGTGAAGTCACGAACTTCCCTTCATGTCCGGCAAATGGACTGTCATTTACCATAAATTGCATAACAATCGTGGGTTCCGATATTTTTTGAAAAGGAATTGGTTCCGGATTTTCCGGTGAACAAAGGGTATCTCCGATATGAATATCTTCGATTCCTGATATTGCTACAATAGAGCCAATGGCGGCTTCCTTTACTTCTACTTTACTTAATCCGTCAAATTCATAGAGTTTGCTGATCCTGACCTTTTTCTGTTTGTCTGGCTCATGATGGTTCATAAGCAGGACTTCCTGATTGACCGAGATACTTCCATTGTCTACCTTACCCACGCCGATCCGGCCTACATATTCATTATAGTCAATTGTGCTGATAAGAACCTGCGTTCCAGCCTCCGGATCACCGGTTGGAGCCGGGATGCAGGATAAAATAGTCTCCAGCAGCGGTTCCATATTAACGGGTGTGTCATTTAAGTCTGATACGGCGTATCCTGTTTTGGCAGATGCATATAAAAATGGGCAGTCTAATTGCTCATCGGAAGCATCCAGATCCATCAGCAGTTCTAATACCTCATCTATGACTTCGGCGGGTCTTGCTTCCGGGCGGTCGATTTTATTAATACAGACGATGACAGGCAAATCAAGATCAAGGGCTTTTTGCAGTACGAATTTGGTCTGCGGCATGGAACCTTCAAAAGCATCTACGACTAAGATAACGCCGTTTACCATTTTCAGCACCCGTTCCACTTCACCTCCGAAATCCGCATGCCCCGGTGTATCAACAATATTGATTTTTGTGTCCCTATAGTATACGGCAGTATTTTTTGCCAGGATCGTGATACCCCGCTCTCTTTCTATATCATTAGAATCCATCACCCGTTCCTGTACGACCTGATTTTTACGAAATACCCCGCTTTGTTTTAGGAGCTCATCTATCAGTGTGGTTTTTCCATGGTCTACATGAGCGATAATGGCAACATTTCTTATATCTTCTCTTTTTCTCTCCATTTTGTATCCTTTCTTAATTATTGGCCGAATGGCCATATAGGTATACCCGCAGGGTACTTCTTAAAAAAAAGCATTTGCTTTTAAAGTCTATCATATTCTGGGAAGAATACAAGAAAAAAATAAATTTTAAGTATTTTGGTTCTAAATTCCCGTCTGTGTGAATAAATATGATATAGACAAAATACCACAAAGAGGAAGGGGAACTATCATTCATGACAGATAAGATTATTGAAAACAACCAGGTATCTATTATGGGAAAAATTGCATCAGGGTTCACATTTAGCCATCAAGTATTCGGAGAAGGATTTTACACAATGGATCTTGCAGTAAAGAGGTTAAGTGACTCCGAGGATGTCATTCCGCTTATGATATCAGAACGACTAATTGATGTAACACAGGACTATGAGGGGGAGTATATTCAAATACAGGGACAATTTCGCTCCTATAATCGACATGAAGAAAAAAGAAATCGTCTTGTATTATCTGTATTTGTACGGGAATTAACCTTTGTTGAGGAAGAAGACGACACGATTAATACGAATCAAATCTTCCTGGACGGGTACATATGCAAACCACCGGTATATCGAAAAACACCTCTTGGCAGGGAAATTGCAGATTTATTATTGGCTGTAAACAGACCATATGGAAAGTCTGACTACATACCTTGTATCTGTTGGGGCAGAAATGCAAGATACGCCTCCGCATTTCAAGTTGGCGGCCATGTTCTGGTATGGGGCAGAATTCAAAGCCGTGAATATATTAAGAAGACAGGGGAAGTTGAAACAGAAAAACGAGTTGCCTATGAAATCTCTGTCAGCAAACTGGAATATATGGAATGAATTATTGACAAATACACAAAACAATAGTACAATTTCATCAAATGATTCGCTCTGAGCCTTATGAAATCTTATATAATGCATTTCATAAGGCCAATGGGGAAAAGAGGTAACTGTTTTCCCTGCCGTGTTTGCAAAAGAGCTTATCTGCATTTGTTATGTCCTTTTGGAATATGACATGCAGACGGGCTTTTTTATTTGCAATAAAAATAAAATCAAGGAGGAATATGAGGATGTTTCAAGGAGGATGGTTTGGTAAATTACTGAGGATTAATCTGACAGATCAAACGAGCAGGGAGGAAGAAATTCCTGAAGAGCTGCTGAAAAAATACCTTGGCGGGGCAGCACTGGGATCAAAAATCCTATATGATGAGTTGGCACCGGGTATTGATCCATTAGGAGAAGAGAACAAATTGCTATATACGACCGGGCCTCTAACTGGTACCGATGTCCCCTGTGCCAGTCGGTTGAATATTGCGACAAAATCTCCGCTTACAGGAACGGTTACGAACTCTTTAAGCGGCGGTCACTTTCCGGTAGAGTTGAAATGGACAGGATATGACATAATTGTAATTGAAGGAAGAGCAAAAAAACCGGTTTATGTGGTTATTAAGGAGGGGAGAGTTTCCTTTAAAAGTGCGGAGAAACTTTGGGGGTTGAATACTGTTGATACTCAAGTGCTTATTAAGGAAAATCTTAAGGATTTGAATGTACGGATTTCTTGTATTGGACCGGCTGGTGAGAATCAAAGTATGATAGCGGCGATTATCAATGAAGTAAGAGCAGCAGGACGCAAAGGTGTAGGAGCAGTCATGGGCAGCAAGAATCTGAAGGCTGTCGTAGTACGAGGTACACAAAAAGTGCCAATAACAGATGAAAAACGTTTTAAAGCCGGTGTCAGAGGTGTTTTGGAGGGTTTAAAAGCCAGCCCCATGGCGTATCCTGTTTTCTCCAAGGTAGGATCCGTCTCCGCAGCGGAGCCGGTGTCAGCCGTGGGCTGCTTTCCAAGTAATAACTGGCAAAATGATAAAGAAGTAGACTGGGTAGAAAAAATTGGTGCAGCGGGCTTGGCGGAATCGGCGCAGTCGAACAACTCCTGTTACCGCTGTCCGGTATCCTGCAGTCAGGTGCGGATGGCTAAAAAAGGGAAATATGCCGGTATTTCTACAGAAGGACCAGAGTTTGAAACTGTTTATTCTCTGGGCTCCAATGTGGGGGTTACAGATTCTGCAGCTGTTATTGCGGCAGACCGCCTGTGTGATGAATTAGGTCTGGATACAATATCGGCCGGAGTGTGTATCAGCATGGCGATGGAATTGGTGCAGCGGGGACTTTTGACCGACGAAGATGGTCTCGACCTGCGCTTTGGCAATGACAATGCGGTTATGAGGATGCTGCGTGATCTGGCATACCGTCAGGGGCAAATGGGCTCTTTGTTTGCCGACGGGACAAAGCGTGCGGTAAAAATACTGGGAGAAAATACGGCAATGTACGCTATGCAGGTAAAGGGGTTGGAACTCCCGGCTTATGATGTGCGGGGCTTTAAAGCGCATGGTCTGAACTTTGCCACCAGCTATACAGGAGCTGACCACAATAAAGGATATGCCAATCAGGAAGTATTTGGAATGCCGGTACCTTACCCTGTGGAGCGGCTGGAGCTGAAAGGGAAAGGCATACTGACAAAGTTTAATCAGGATTTTTGCGGCTTATTTGATACCGTTACTTTCTGCGAGTTCCCTGCGAGTTTCATGCTTGATTCGTTTCAAAAACTTGTGGCTCAATTAATTTCCGGTGCTACGGGGCTTGACTTTACCGAGCAGGAAATGTGGGATGTAGGAGAAAGACTTAACAACCTGTGCCGGATGTTCAACGTACGCGAAGGATTCTCACGCAAAGATGATACACTGCCGGAACGACTTATGACTGAGCCGCTGAAAAACGGCTTATCCAAGGGTGAAAAGATTTCCAGGGAAGATCTCGATTTTATGCTGGATGAATACTACGAGGCACGCCAGTGGGATTCTAACGGGATTCCGACTCCTGAAAAATTAACCGCACTTGGTCTTGAGGATACGATCAAAGATCTTCCTCAGAAGGCATGAACATGACAGTGGAAATCATTGGTGTTGGCGTTTTTAGACAGATTATGGGAAAATCAAAAATACCGTTGGAAATCGCGTCTGTCGATCGAAATACCGTTACAGTACATATCGTTTTAGAAAAACTGGATACACTGTATGATGGTCAGTTTGCTAAGGAACTGTACCTGGAAGATGGTACACCAAATCTCTGGACCAGGATCATGCTCAATGGGCGGGACATCCGGTTTCTGGGTGAGGATAAACTCTTTGTACAGGATGGTGATGCAATATTGATCTCATCGGTAATGGCCGGGGGATAAAAGAAAAGACCAGCCGAACGAAAATTCGCAGTTAGAAAGCAAGATGCCGCTCCACCGGTGTCTTGCTTTTCAATTGGCAAGAAACCTATAATTTTATCCGGTCAGAAAATACAGAGGGCTGTTTTATAAAGAAAAATTGCTGTTCAAAAAAGCAAGATGATTATAGATAAATAATAAAATATTTTATATAATATAAATTAAAAATATACTATGAGGTAAAGCAGGATGAAAAAAAGAATCAAGATAGGTTCCATAGGATTAGGAAGATTGGGCTATGAACATGCATGCAACATTGCAAACAGGATTCCGGGAGCGGAGCTGGCCGCCATTTGTGATATTGATACGAACCGTGTAAAGGAAGTGGCAGAAGAGCTGGATGTGGCGTATACTTATACAGATTTTGCCGAAATGTGTGCCAACCCAAAATTAGATGCGATTTCCATTGTCTCTCCATCAGCTTTCCATGCCGAGCATATAAAAATCGCACTGGATGCCGGAAAGCATGTATTTTGTGAAAAACCACTGGACACTACCGTGGAAAAATGTCTGGAGGCAGAAAAAGCAGTGGAAGCGCATCCGAATAAGATTTTCATGTTGGGATTCATGCGCCGTTTTGATAAATCCTATATGCAGGCAAAGGCCAGGATAGACCGGGGAGATATTGGAAGAGTGATTTTGATCCGTTCTTATACCCAGGATCCGATAGCTACAATAGAAGGAACGTTAGCGTTTGCACCTCGAAGCGGCGGGCAATTCCTGGATATGTGTGTACATGATGCGGATTTGTGTCGCTGGTTTACAGGGGGAAAGGTAAAACCTGAAAAAATATGGGCAATTGGCGGATGCTTTGAATTTGCACAATATCGTGACTGGAATGATGGCGATAATGTAAGTGCCACGATACAATTTGAAGATGAAACGATGGCATTCTTATTTGCCGGACGTGCAGCGGCCCATGGCAGTAATGTGGAAACAGAAATTATCGGCACCAGAGGAACTCTGCGTATTGGTTCCGTCGGAGCGGACAGTTTGCTTGAGGTGTTAAGTGAGAATGGTGTTTGCCGCGAATGCTATTCGGATTTTCTGGAACGCTGGCATGATGCGTATATAGTAGAGATGACGGAATTTGTCAACTGTATTCGGGAAAATAGAAAACCGGAAGTGACAGTGTACGACGGAACAGCCGCTTCGAGGATTGCTTACGCTTGTAAGGAATCTTTTGAAACACATAAATTATTGGAATATAAAGAATAATCTTATTTTCAAGAAAATTTATCCATACGACATAATTTGCTTGCATATTGCCGGTACTATATTATAATGATAGGGAAACATCTTTGTACCAGTTGGAGGGCATAGTGTTGTATACATATGAAAAAGCGGTGGAATATATTGAAGAAATTCCTAAATTCACTACAAAGAATAAATTGGAATATACAAAAGAATGTTTAAGAAGACTTGGAAACCCTGAGAAGGATAAAAAAATCATCCATGTAGCAGGTACTAACGGAAAAGGAAGTGTGTGCGCATTTTTGTCTTCAATGCTGGGAGCGGGAGGTTATCGTACCGGTCTTTTTATTTCGCCTCATCTGGTAACGATTAATGAGAGATTCCAGATAAATGAAGTACCTGTAAGTGATGAAACATTTTTACAGGCATTTAAGACGATCAAGGCGCTGGCCGATGAGTTAACCAGAGAAGGAGATTATCATCCTACTTATTTTGAGTTTTTGTTTCTGATGGGAATGATACTATTCCAGGAAGCCGATGTGGATTACATTCTATTGGAAACAGGGATTGGAGGACGTCTGGATGCGACCAATTCCATAGAGTATCCCATTGCGTGCGTAATTACTTCCATCAGCCTGGATCATATGGAGCATCTGGGCAATACAGTAAGTGAGATTGCCGGAGAAAAAGCGGGAATCATAAAACCGGTGATACCTGTAATATGTGATGGAAATTCTCCGGATGCCGTGAAAGTGGTGAAAGCCAGAGCGAAAGAAATGCGCAGCCCGTATTATCAAATACAGGAAGAGAATTGCAGAATCCTAAAAAATACGGCAGACGGCATTGATTTTTCTTTCAAATGTGCGTATTATGGAGATATGACACTTTGCATTCCGTTTCCTGCCAAATATCAGGTGATGAATGCGGCATTAGCAATGGAAACAATGGGAGTGCTGCATAATGTACACAAAATCCCGGAAGAAAAACTGCAAATAGGAATGAAACAGACGAAATGGCAGGGGCGCATGGAAACGATTCTGCCAGATATTATTGTAGATGGTGCCCATAATCAAGATGGTTTGAAACGCTTTGTGGAAACTGCGAAGTATTTCCAAAAAGAACATTTGGTCACTTTGCTGTTTTCAGCAGCTGCAGATAAAGATTATGAACATATGATTCAGGTGATATGTGAGCAGCTCACGCTGATTTCTGTGGTAACTACGCAGATTAAGGGCGGTCGCAGCGCCGCGGCAGAGAAATTGGCTGTTATATTCAAAAAAAATGGATGTCAGAATGTCTACGCAGAGCAGAATGCTGAACAGGCATTTGAGAAAGCTTGTGAATTAAAGAAGGATGGACTGCTGTTCTGTGTTGGCTCTTTATATTTAATAGGGGAGATAAAGGATTATATCAGGAGGAAAGTACATGATCAATTACGATGAGGAATTAAAGAAATTTCAGCCGTGTCTGGATGTAGATGAAGCAGAGGGTGCTATTTACAATCGTGATTTAACGGATGTGATTGATATTTTAAAAGATATGATGGAAAAAACGAATAGAAATCCGCAGAAATAGGGAGAAGCACGAATGAATTGTATGATTTGTGGCGCCCCATTGGATCAATCAGAGTATTGCCAGCAGTGCGGGTGTAATGTCAGTGCGCAAAAGGAAGCTTTTTTATTGTCAAGATTGTATTATAATCAGGGTCTGGAAAAGGCTCAGGTTCGGGATTTGTCAGGGGCAATTACTTGCCTGAAGAGAAGCTTAAAAATGAATAAATTAAATATATCTGCCAGAAACCTGCTGGGTCTGGCATACTTCGAAACGGGTGAGGTGGTAGCAGCCTTAAGTGAATGGGTGATTAGTAAAAATATGCAGCCGGAAGGAAATGCTGCATCCGGATACATTCAGGAGCTGCGCTCCAATGCCAATCGGCTGGAAACAATTAATCAGACGATTAAGAAGTATAACCAGTCGCTTACGTATTGCCGGCAGGGCAATTTGGATATGGCAAAAATGCAGCTGAAAAAGGTATTATCCCAAAATTCTAAACTTATCAAAGGGTATCATCTTCTTGCTCTTCTATATCTGCGGGAAGAGTCTTATGAAAAGGCGAGACGATTGCTTAAAAATGCGGCTAAAATTGACAAAACAAATACCACTACCCTCCGGTTCCTGCAAGAGATAGATGAGCAGACCGGTAAGAAGACAAGCCTGGAGTCACGCTTTCGAACGCGGGAAAAGCAATCTGGAAAAAAAGGCGAAAGCACTTCTTATTATTCCGGGAATGATCTGGTGATACAGCCGCCTGCCTTTCGTGAAAGCTCAACGATAGTTACTTTGATGAACGTGGGGTTCGGATTACTCGTAGGAGCAGCTACTTTGTGGTTCCTGGTAGTACCTGCCAAAACGCAGAGTATTAGCCAGGAGGCAAACACAAAAGTAGCAGAATACAGTGATAAAGTGGCAAGCCAAAGGGCGGAGATAACAAGGATGGAGGAAAGCATTGCTTCTTCAGAGGAAACCGTAAATTCTGCCAATGACCGGATTACAGAGGCGGGAGAAAAATCCTCCAGCTATGAAAGCCTGATAAAAGCGTATGCAGCTATGCAGGAGGGAAGCTATACAACAGCAGCAAATGCAATGCAGGGAGTAAATTCCGAATTATTGTCTGTGGAGGCCAAGGCGATCTACAATACTATTTTTGATGAAGTCAAAAACACATTGTTCAAGCAATATTTTACAGAGGGTGTAGAGGCTTATGAGAGCCAGGATTTTGCGACTGCCATCACACAGTTAACAAAGGCGCAGGAAATTGACGATACGGATTATGAGACGATGTATTACCTGGCGCATTCTTATCTGGAAAGCGGCGATAATGCAAATGCCAGAATACAATTCCAGAAAATTATTGACAATTTTCCCGATACAAAACGGGCAACGGATGCAAACGATTATCTGGAGACAATTGCGGATACAAACAGCGATACAGGTGAAGAGGAAAACGCCGAAGAAGAAAGCACTGAAGAAAACACCGGGGAAGAGACTGGTAATGATACAATAACACCGGAGGAAACAGAGTAAAACAGAGGGGGAAGGCTCTCATCACGTAAGAAAAACCTCTAAAAAGGGGATGTGCACTTTTCTGCACATCTCTTTTTGATGAAAAAAGGGAGAAGGGAGATTTGCTATGGAAGAAGCTATACAGAAAAAAGGGAATCGTCTTATGGTTACGATACCTGGAGAGCTTGATCATCATTATGCGGAACAGATAAAAGGTGTGGTTGATAAGCAGTTGGAAAACGGCAGTATCCGCAGCGTGGTATTTGATTTTCGCAATACAACGTTTATGGATAGCTCAGGAATTGGTATGATTATGGGAAGGTATCGTCTGCTTTCATATATGGGAGGATCGGTTGCTGCTATTCATGTAAGCGATCGGATCATGCGGATTATGCAGCTCTCAGGTATTCATAAGTTTATTGAAATCAGCCAGGAAACCGTATGGAATCAAAAAAGAAAGTAAAGGGGAAGTGTCATGGAAAACACCAATGAAATGATGATTGAGTTTGACAGCCGCTCTTGCAATGAAGGATTTGCAAGAGTAGCCGTAGCAGCGTTTGCTACACAGTTAAATCCTATTTTGGAGGAGGTAAATGATTTAAAGACAGCAGTCTCAGAGGCGATTACCAATGCAATTGTACATGGATATGAAGATGAGGTACATACGATCCGGATTGAATGTAAACTTACTGATCATGAAATAACGGTAGCGGTCACTGATTATGGAAAAGGAATTGAGAACATAGAAAAAGCAATGGAACCACTATTTACTACCAAACCGGAAGCGGACCGGTCAGGAATGGGATTTGCTTTTATGGAAGCTTTTATGGATAAGGTAACGGTTCGATCGGCTCCCGGTAAGGGAACCACAGTTCTTATGAAAAAGAAAATGGGGTGCGAAAGCACACCATTTGATTAAGAAGGAGGAAATATGGACCAGATCCTTGCCCTTATTGAACGTGCACACAAAGGGGATAAGGAAGCAAGAGATACGTTAGTCGAGGAAAATATAGGCCTTGTCTGGAGCATTGTAAAGCGATTTGCGAACCGGGGCGTTGAGATGGAAGACTTATTTCAAATTGGAAGTATTGGTCTGCTAAAAGCCATTGATAAGTTCGATTTGACATTTGAAGTTAAATTTTCCACCTATGCGGTTCCCATGATATCAGGAGAAATCAAACGGTTTTTAAGAGATGATGGAATGATTAAGGTGAGCCGTTCTATGAAAGAGGTTGCTTACAAAGCATATTTGACAAGAGAGGAATTGGAAAGAACGAATGGAAAAGAGCCCGCACTCTCGGAAATTGCAAAAGAATTGCAGATCACAATGGAAGAATTAGTGATGGCTATGGAGGCAGGAGCACAAATAGAATCCTTACAAAAAACAATTTATCAAGGGGATGGAAATGATATTTCCCTGGAGGATAGAATTGAAGAAAAAAGAGATGATCAGGAGGTATTGCTGAATCGTTTGCTGCTGCAGCAGGTAATGCAGACTCTGGAGACAAGAGAACGTGAGTTGATTTATATGCGCTTTTTTCAGGAAAAAACACAAACAGAAATCGCAGAACAACTGGGTATTTCCCAGGTTCAGGTATCACGAATGGAAAAAAGAATACTCACATATCTACGGGGAAAGTTGTAAAGGCTTTCCCCGCATATTTTTGTAAAACGGAGTAATACTAGTTTAGGAAGGCAGTAAGGAGTGAGATATAATGGGTGATACTTTGTATATTCAAACTATGAAAAATGTAGAAGTTCATAAACCCCAGGTATATTTACAGGATATAGCTAAACTTTCCAGCAATAGTCAAAAGGTACTAAACCGCAATAAGGTACGTATGGTTCTTGCGCTTCCGGAAGGAAAACCCGGACGCTATGTAGTCTCGGCAATGGATATCATTCGTGAAATCCAAAAAAAGGAAGAAGACGTGGAAGTGTCTCACATTGGGGAAGCTACATTCATTATTACGTATGAAAACCAGAAACATATGCATGCGCTGTTTAGTTGGTGTAAAACTATCGGAGTGTGTTTCATTACTTTTTTTGGTGCTGCTTTTTCTATTATGACCTTTCATAACGATGTTGATGTAAGTAGTTTATTTTTCCATATTTATAAGCAATTTACCGGGGAAATTCCGGATGGGGCTACGATACTGGAATTGGCATATTCGATTGGCATTGGTTTGGGGGTTGTGTTCTTTTTTAATCACTTTGGTTCCAGAAAACTGACACAGGATCCCACCCCCATGGAAGTTGAAATGCGGTTGTATGAAGAAGATATCAATAAAACACTGATCGAAGAAAATGACCGAAAGAGGAAAGAGTGAATGTGGTATATGAAAGTTTTTCTGGCGGTGATTGGGTTTTGCGGGGGCGGTGTTGTTGCCAGTGCGCTGGCGGCATTTATGATCAGCCTCGGGATTATTCCCAGATATGCAGGTATTACGCATACGGGAGACCGTCTTTTACTCTATGAAAATTGTACGATATTAGGTACGGTACTCGGGAATTTATATTCGATTTATCACTGGTCTGCTCCGGGAGGGACAATTGGCCTTGCTCTAACAGGGATATTTTTTGGGATTTTTCTTGGCAGCTGGATTATTGCACTTGGTGAGGTTGTAAATATTTTCGCAATTATGGCAAGAAGAGTAAATCTGAAAAAAGGGATAGGGTTGGTAGTTCTGAGTATTGCAGTAGGAAAAATAATCGGTTCATTACTATTTTTTTATTATGGATGGTAAATGATTAGGAAAGTGAGGATGTTATGGCTGATATAGCAAAAGAAAAGAAAAAACAAGAGTACGAAAAATATGTTAATGAAATAACACCTAAGCATAGTCTGCCGCTGAATATGCTGAAAGCATTTTTAGTAGGAGGAGTCATCTGTGTAGTAGGTCAATGCATTCTAAATTTTGCCAAGAGCAGGGGACTGAATCAGGAGACGGCGGGATCCTGGTGTTCGCTGATACTCATTTTGCTGAGTGTACTGTTGACAGGCTTTAATATTTATTCGAAAATTGTTAAGTTTGGAGGTGCCGGGGCGTTAGTGCCTATCACAGGATTTGCGAATTCCGTGGCAGCACCGGCCATTGAGTATCAAAAGGAAGGACAAGTTTTTGGAATTGGATGTAAGATATTTACCATAGCCGGACCTGTAATATTGTATGGAATTTCCACTTCCGGGGCGCTTGGACTTATCTACTATATTCTGCAGCGCCTGGGGGTGATTGGATGAATCAGACAATAGGGAAACAAAGCGTGCAGCTAAAGTCCGGTGTGCACATTTTAAGCGGAGCCTCAATCGTTGGCAAGAAAGAGGGAGAAGGTCCGTTAGGAGAATATTTTGATATGGTTGGAGAAGATCCCATGTTCGGGTGTGAAAGCTGGGAAGAGGCAGAGAGTACTCTGCAAAAAGAAACAGCTCAAATTGCGATACGCAAAGCCGGGATAGAAAAATGGCAGATCCGTACTATTTTTGCAGGAGATTTGCTGGCTCAGTCGATTGCTTCCTCTTTTGGCATTATGGATCTGGAAATCCCTGTGTATGGTCTTTACGGAGCTTGCTCTACAATGGGAGAAGCATTATCATTAGGAGCAATGGCAGTAGCCGGAGGATATGGGGATTATGTTTTGGCTTTGACCTCCAGTCACTTTGGAAGTGCCGAAAAGGAATTTCGATTTCCCCTGGGATACGGGAATCAACGCCCGCTTTCTGCCTCCTGGACTGTGACGGGAAGCGGAGCTTGTGTTCTGGGGACAAAAGGAGGAAAAGCCGGTATTACGGGTATTACTTCCGGGAAAATCATTGATTTTGGATTGAAGGATTCGCTGAATATGGGAGCCTGTATGGCCCCTGCTGCATGTGATACCATCTATCAGAATTTTATGGACTTTAACCGAAATCCCGAGGATTATGATAAGATTATTACCGGAGATCTTGGAAAGGTTGGGCAGCAAATACTCTTTGATTTATTAAAAGAAAAGGGATATGACATAAGAGAGCAGCATATGGATTGTGGTATAGAGATATTTGACAACAACAAGCAGGATACCCATGCCGGGGGAAGCGGATGCGGCTGTGCAGCGTCTGCCTTTGCTTCCTATATTCTTCCAAAGCTGGAGGAAGGATCCTGGAAACGGGTATTGTTTGTTCCTACGGGAGCGCTCTTATCTAAAACCAGTTATAATGAAGGCCAGAGTGTACCCGGCATTGCCCAGGGAGTATGCTGTGAGCACTTAACTTAGTACAAAAATGGAGGAGAAATCATGGATTATATAAATGCTTTTTGGGTGGGAGGCCTCATTTGTGCGCTGGCTCAGCTTTTGGTAGACAAAACAAAAATGATGCCCGGAAGAATTATGGTACTGTTAGTATGTACGGGTGCTGTTTTAGGAGCTGTTGGTATTTACGAGCCCTTTTTAAAGTTTGCCGGAGCCGGGGCAAGCGTGCCCTTGCTGGGATTTGGGAATCTATTATGGAAAGGGGTAAAAACGGCAATAGCAGAGAATGGTTTTATCGGTATCTTTATGGGAGGGTTTACCTCATCAGCAGTAGGTATCTCTGCTGCCCTTATATTTAGTTATCTGGCAAGTCTTATTTTCAGCCCTAAAATGAAAGATTAGAAAACCATGTACATTTTTTCTTTCAAATAGTATAATGTAAAATATTGAAACAGATTGTTTACATTTAGGAGGAATAGCATGCTGCATGAATTTTCACGTTCGGAGTCACTGCTGGGGGAGAAAGGACTTGAAATACTACAGTCTTCTAAAGTTGCAGTCTTTGGGTTAGGCGGAGTAGGTTCCTATACGGTGGAAGCTTTGGCAAGATGTGGTGTGGGAAATCTGACATTGGTGGATCATGATGTAGTTGCTGTTACAAATATAAACCGACAGCTCATCGCCCTTCATTCTACTATCGGAAAACCTAAGACACAGGTTTTAAAGGAACGGGTACTGGATATCAATCAGGATGCGGTAGTGCATACGTACGATACTTTCTATAGCAGGGAAACTGCAGATATTTTTGACTTTCATTCGTTTGATTATATGGTCGATGCGCTGGATACCATATCTGCAAAGCTTATTATGATTGAAAGGGCGAAGAAGGCAGGAACCTCGATTATTTCCTGTATGGGTACTGGAAATAAACTGGATCCTTCGCGCTTTACGATTGCGGATATATCCAAAACCAGTGTTTGTCCTTTAGCAAAAGTGATGCGGACAGAGCTAAAAAAAAGAAAAATAAAAAAAGTAAAAGTGCTCTTTTCGACAGAAATACCGATAAAAAGCAGAATTCGGGAAATTCCACAGGAAACTAAGGGATCTACCGACCACCCAGTTCCGGGAAGTGTGTCTTTTGTTCCAGGTGTGGCAGGACTGATGATTGCGGGGGAAGTAATCAAGGATTTGCTGAAAGCAAAGCAGAAATAAAGAGGATAGGGGTTGAATATCTTGAAAGATGAGATCTTTGCTGAATTTTGTGGGGTAGTAGGAAGCGATCATGTAAAAATTGATGAACCTATGAAACACCATACGACATTCCATATAGGAGGACCGGCAGAGTATTATATATGTCCCCATACGGTGGGAGAACTGCAGGAAATCCTACATATATGCAGACAAAATGAAATTTCATATTTTATATTGGGAAATGGAAGTAATCTGCTGGTAAGTGACAAGGGATATCGTGGAGCTATTATCCACATATATCGAAATATGAGTAATATCCGGGTGGACGACAATGTATTAACTGTCCAGGCAGGAGCCTTATTTTCCCGGGTATCAAAAAAAGCAATGGAATATGGATTGACAGGGCTGGAGTTCGCATCCGGTATTCCGGGCACGACAGGAGGCTCAGTTGTGATGAATGCCGGTGCTTATGGAGGCGAAATCCGGGATGTTTTAAGAGAAGTTGTGGTGCTGGATCAGGAGGGCGATATTCGCTGTATAAAAGCCAGTGACCTGCAGATGGGCTATCGCACCAGTATTATAAAAGAAGCCGGATATATCGTGTTGGAAGCAGTTCTGGATCTTCAGCCTGGAGACCGGGGTGTTATTTCCGGCAGAATGGAAGAACTGAAAAAAGAAAGGGTAGCAAAACAGCCGTTGGAATATCCAAGTGCGGGGAGTACGTTTAAGAGACCGGAAGGGTATTTTGCAGGCAAATTAATTATGGATGCAGGACTTAAAGGCTTTCGTGTCGGGGGAGCACAGATATCCGAAAAGCATTGTGGCTTTGTAATTAATGTTGATGATGCTACAGCTGAGAATGTGTTAGAACTTATCCGGCAGGTGCAGGAAAAGGTAAAGCTTAATTCTGGAATTGAGTTGGAACTGGAATTGAAGGTGGTGTAATGCGGTTTGTTATTGTGACAGGGATGTCGGGAGCAGGAAAAAGTACAGCACTTAGAATGCTGGAAGATATGGAATACTTTTGTGTGGATAATTTACCAATTCAGCTTATCACAAAATTTGCGGGTTTAACTATGAATAATGATGCCGGAGAAATCCAAAAAGTAGCGGTAGGAATCGACATAAGAAGCGGCCAGGCATTTGAAGAGTTGGAGCAGGTATTGGGGAGCCTTATCATAGCCGGGTTTAAATATGAGATATTATTTCTGGACGCAGATGATTTGGTTCTGGTTAAGCGTTATAAGGAAACAAGGCGCAGTCATCCTTTATCAGGAGAGGGACGTGTAGACAAGGGGATTGCTAAAGAGCGAAAAAAGCTTGCGTTTTTAAACAAACAGGCAGATTACATTATTGATACCAGCCAGTTACTGACGAGGGAACTTAAAACAGAAATAGAAAAGATATTTGTAGCAAACAAGGAATTTAAAAGCCTGATGGTAACAGTGCTTTCTTTCGGTTTTAAGTACGGAATTCCCAGTGATTCAGATCTCGTCTTTGATGTTCGTTTTTTACCAAATCCTTATTATATAGAAGTATTACGATCCTTAAGCGGTAATGATCCGCCGGTACGGGATTACGTGATGGGATTTGAGATAGCTCATGAATTTTGCAATAAGCTGGAGGATATGATCCGGTTTTTGCTGCCAAACTATATCATGGAAGGTAAAAATCAATTGGTCATCGGTATCGGATGTACCGGTGGTAAGCATCGTTCGGTGACTCTGGCCAATGAATTAACGAGACGTTTAGGTACGACATCGGAATATGGACTGAGGGTGGAACATAGAGATATTAGTAAAGATAGAACCATGAACTAAAGTGAGGAGTTTTAAATGTCTTTTTCAGCAAATACGAAGGAAGAATTAGCAAAGCATATCGGTGCGTCAAGACATTGCCAGATAGCTGAATTGGCAGCAATATTCAGTATTTGTGGGCAAATATATCAAAGGGAATCCCAGGAACTTTGTATTCTCATGCATACGGAAAATGAATATGTTGCAAGAAAATACTTTACATTATTGAAAAAAACATTTAATATAGATACTGAAATTTCTACTAAGCAAAGTCCGCTACATAAAAATAACGGATATACAGTTATCATTGATTCTCAGAAGGATGGTGTAAGGATTTTGCAGGCCTTGAAGTTACTAAATGCAGATAATCAGATTGTCATGCCGTCTGCTTTGGTAAGTCCAATAGTGGTTCAGAGGAGCTGTTGTAAAAGGGCATTTATGCGGGGTGTGTTTTTAGCAGCAGGATCTATCAGTGATCCACAGAAATTCTATCATTTTGAAATTGTATGTACTACGTTGGTGAAAGCTGAACAGCTTCAGGAAATCATCCGAAGTTTCGGCATAGATGCCAAGATCGTAGGGAGAAAGAGATACTTTGTTGTTTATATAAAGGAAGGCTCACAGATAGTAGAGATTTTAGGCATTATGGGTGCGGGTATTTCTCTTATGGATTTAGAAAACGTGAGAATTCTAAAAGAAATGCGTAATAGTGTAAACCGTAAAGTGAACTGTGAAACCGCGAATATCAATAAGACAGTAAGTGCTGCTGTAAAGCAGATTGAAGATATAAAATATATTCAAAACACCATAGGATTTGAGGAACTGCCTGAAATCCTGAAGGAAACGGCTAATCTTAGATTGGAATATCCGGAAGCCACCTTAAAGGAACTGGGAATGTTACTATCCCCGGCCATTGGAAAATCCGGGATAAACCATAGACTTAGAAAATTATGCAGCATAGCGGAGGAGTTAAAAGGATATAAGGAGGAGCAATTATGATTAGAAAACCTGTTACGATCAGAATCTCAAGCGGTATGGAAACCCGTCCGATTGCATTATTGGTTCAAGTAGCCAGCCAGTATGAGAGTAATATCTATGTAGAAAGTGAAGAAAAAAAAGTCAATGCAAAAAGTATTATGGGAATGATGAGCCTGGGTCTGGATTCGGGAGAAAGCGTTACGATTTCTGCCGACGGAAAAGATGAAGAAGAGGCGATGAGAAATATTGAAAAATATTTGAGCAGTAAAGAAGTATAAGGTAAAGAAAGCTTCGCACTTGGAAAGCAGGGCGGCAATGGGGCTGGCTCTGCCCCCCAAGTGCGAAGTTTTATTAAAAATGGGAGCATAACAACCGCAACACTGACTGAATACCAGCGGCACCCGGTCTAACAGGATCAGCAGCGAATAACCTGCCGCTGTTTTGGTGGCCGAACGTTCGTGATCCAGATACTCTTTAAGGGTGTCAAACATCTCATCTTTATTTGTCTTTTTTAAATTCCACAGCTCATATACCGCCGGATGACAGGCATGGGCACACCGGATTAAAGGGACAGTCTCAATGATGTAATCAATGGCATAATCAAAGAAATAATAAAAAACTGCCCCGGTTTTTTTTGAATCCCATAATTAAATGCTGCTTTTCCCTGCTCGAATAAGTAAGAGATCTCAAGCAGACCCTGACAAGGCAGACTAATCCCAACCCCGCTGCCACCCTGCGTCCCGACTGCAAAGTTACCACCTATAAATTAAAATTGCTGACGAAACCAATAGGTATAAAAATTCTGAAAACCCAAGGAAGAATAAAGTCTCTTCGCAGGTTCATTTCCCTTTGCCACCTGAAGATAGGCACAAGCGGCTCCCTGCTTCATTCCTTCTGTTAATATTGCCTGACAAACAGAGCAGCCCAAATGTTTCCGGCGAAATTCAGGAGATACGTGGATGGCATAAATACCAATATGATACCTGTCTAAAATCCCCAACCCGATAGCTGCAGTTTTTCCGTTATAAGAGACGGAAGCAGCAAGCGTGTCTTTTGGAATTGCCCGATACATAGATGGAACAATCTGCCGGTGGATAGGATTGGTTGTTCCTTTTAGTTGAAACAGTTCCTGTATCCATGTATCTGATATATTTTTTTCTATACAGACATCAGGGTTATAAAGACCGGAGGAATAATTTTCCAGATCCAAGGTCATTACCTCAGTTGTATGTGTTGTCTTATATCCCTGCTCGGTCAGCATTTGATCAAAAGAACTGTCGATAAGCGGGCTAATCTTAAAAATTGCAGGGGTTCCCCATTTCTCATAAATTTCTTCACAATAAGCAATTTTTTCTTTGAAAGGGATGGAAGACGGACCAATTTGTTCCACGCTGTTAGTCCTATGGGTATAAAAATGGGAAAAACGAAGCAGCCAACCGTCATATACCTGTATTTGATGAGAGGGCCAGGCATTTAACGACAAGTCCTCAATTGTTTTTATCCTGCTTTTCATAAATATCTCCTTGCATATGGTAGAATGTTTCTATTATAAAATAGTATTTATAATCAGGCAAGAAAATAATATTGGATGGGTGCACTTTTTAAATATGCACCCATCTTGAATGTTGAAAAAGCTCGATTTCTCTTGACAAAAAAAGAAGAAAAAGAGAAAATTATTTCGAATAATCAGATTTTCATGTACATATTTGAATTTAGATGTTAGAATAATGATGTACAGTTTTCATATAGAAGTCAGCAAGGAGAGAAAGCATGTCGAAATTTCTAAAGATAATAGTGAATGTTGTATTATTGTGTGCAATTATAATTGCCGGAGGATTACTGATTCCACCGTTGGTTGGTGTTTATACGGTGATGATAGATGATGCGAATATAGATACAAACCTGCCGGTTGGTTCTGTGACATATGCGAAACGGATATCTGTAACAGAGCTTGAGGTGGGAAATAAGATATTGATAGCAGATGACTCTGCAACCTATGAATTTAAGATTGATGATATGGATGTCAGTGCAGAGATGTACAGGGTTACCGATACGTATAACAGTTCAAAAGAGGTTCAAACCGTAACCTTGGGAACGGAAGTACTTACGCCTGTCCTTACGATTCCGTTTATTGCATATGCGGCAATGGCAGTAAAAAGTACGGAAGGACTTATTATTATCGGTTTGGGAGCAATCTTTCTTATTATCCTCTTTATTCTATCAGAGCTTTGGAAAAAAGATCCTGCTGAGGATGAAGAAGATGAGGCAGAAGAGGCCTTTGAAAGCGAAGAGGAAGACGGAAAGGAAAAATCCAGACGCCAGTTAAGGAAAGAAGCAAAACAAGCCAAAAAAGCAGCGAAAAGGGCAAAGAAAAATCCGGAAGCGGATGAAGAAGACGATGAAATAGAAGAAAAAGAATCAAAAAATATTCCATCCCCGGGTTCGGCTGAAGCCGTCATGCAGGAAACGATGGCAGCCATTGCCATAGGTGTAACGCAGGTCAAATCTGAAGAAGAAAACCCTGTGTATGAAACACCAAAACAAGAGGAAGAAATTGGGGGCGAAACAACAAACCTCATAGAAGATGAGAAAGAAACGGGAAATTTTGGCGAGACGCTGGAAATCCCACAGGAGCAGCAAGAAGAAATAGAAGCCTGGCAAGAGAAACCGCCGTTGTTTGAAGAAGAGCAAGTGGAAGAACAGATTAAAGAACAGATCAAAGAACAAATTATAGAACAGACGGAAGAACAGATAGATGATAAAGAACGTGTACCGATAACTCCCACGGCAGAATCATTAATTGCAAGAGCTGCAGTCGAAGGTGAAGAGCCGGATATTGTTGAAGACGAAGAATTAGGAGTTACACTTTTAGATTATTCGGAGCTTATTTAGACACCTCTGAAAAAGCGGATTCCGGCAGATAATCCTATCTTAATTGGATTTGCAGAATCCGCTCTTTACTTTGTTATTGGTCTTTTTTTGCTTTTTATAAATTTTTTAAAAATGTCTTGAAATCTCTGAAACTTTCCTGTATACTAATGTATGTTGTGACATTGATAGCTAAGAAACGTGAGGTTGCTGCCGTATGGCAGGTTTTCCGTGGAGCGAATGTCAAGTTAAGAAACTGGCGACAAGTCACTGTACAAATAGGAAACAACGTGTGAATGCCTATGACACACACGGAGATGTGTACAGTCACCACTTGTCGTACTGTTGTAAAGTGCGAAAAGGAGGCGGCTATTTTTATGGCAAATCAAGTAATGAGAATCATATTAAAAGCTTATGATCATCAATTGGTAGATGCATCTGCAGGCAAAATCATCGAAACAGTGAAAAAGAATGGATCAACTGTGAGTGGACCAGTTCCATTACCTACTAAGAAAGAGGTAGTTACTATTCTTAGAGCAGTTCATAAGTACAAAGATTCCAGAGAGCAGTTTGAACAAAGAACCCACAAAAGATTGATTGATATCATTACACCGACACAGAAAACGGTAGATGCATTATCCCGTTTAGAGATGCCGGCTGGTGTTCATATTGATATTAAGATGAAGCAAAAATAATACAGTAAGTAAAGAATCCTATCAGGTTTATATAATTTCATTTATATAACTGTTCTAGGATGATTGCATAAAACTATGCAATCCGCTGTAGATAGCAGGAGGTAAAGAATGAAGAAAGCAATTTTAGCTACAAAAGTCGGAATGACTCAAATCTTCAATGATGACGGAGTATTAACTCCGGTAACAGTATTGCAGGCCGGTCCTTGTATAGTAACACAGGTAAAAACCGCAGACAACGATGGATATAGTGCAGTTCAGGTAGGATATGATGATAAAAGAGAAGCATTAATGACCAAACCTTTGAAAGGGCACTTTGACAAAGCGGAAGTTTCTTATAAGAGATTCTTAAGAGAGTTCAGATTTGAAAATTCAGAAGAATATACGATGGGTCAGGAAATCAAAGCAGATATCTTTGACGCAGGTGATATAGTAGATGCAACAGGGACTTCTAAAGGGAAAGGATTCCAGGGAGCCATTAAGAGACATGGGCTTTCCCGTGGTCCGATGACACACGGTTCTAAATATCACCGTCATGCCGGTTCTAACGGTGCGGCATCCGACCCAAGTAAAGTTTTTAAGGGTAAAAAAATGCCGGGTCAGATGGGGCATAAAAGAATTACTGTTCAAAACCTGGAAATTGTAAAGGTTGATGCAGAAAATAATTTACTTTTAATAAAAGGCGCAATACCAGGACCCAGAAAATCTTTAGTAACTATCAAGGAAGCGGTAAAGGCTGCTAAGTAATAAGGAGGTACGCACAGATGGCAAATGTATCTGTTTTTAATATGGAAGGCAAAGAAGTTGATACAATAGAGCTAAATGATGCGGTGTTCGGCGTAGAAGTAAATGAACATCTGGTACATTTAGCAGTTGTCCGCCAACTTGCAAATAAGAGACAGGGAACGCAGAAAGCAAAAACCCGGTCAGAAGTACGCGGTGGTGGAAGAAAACCATGGAGACAAAAAGGAACCGGACATGCACGGCAAGGTTCGATCCGAGCTCCCCAATGGACAGGGGGAGGAGTTGTGTTTGCACCGACTCCGAGAGATTATTCCGTTAAAATGAATAAAAAAGAAAGAAGAGCAGCTTTAAAATCTGCGCTGACATCCAGAGTTGCTGAAGACAAATTAATTGTACTGGAAGATTTGAAGCTTGATGAAATAAAAACAAAAGCTATGAAAACAGTACTGGATAACCTGAAGGTTTCTAAAGCTTTAGTAGTAACAAATGACAATGATGCAAAGGTAATATTATCGGCAAGAAACATTCCAAATATCACTACCGCATTGCCGAATACGATTAATGTATATGATATTCTCAAATATAATACAGTTATCTTAACAAAATCGGCTGTTGCTTCTATTGAGGAGGTGTATGTATAATGGCTAATATTCAATATTATGATGTAATTCTTAAACCAATCGTAACAGAAAGAAGTATGAATGTTATGAGTGCGAAGAAATATACGTTTTTAGT
>Ga0153983_1000022_pt1 | contig 31454 bp, 41 predicted proteins | sample TSGA067MetaG_FD_104693 | JGI IMG/M metagenome (GOLD analysis project Ga0153983, IMG submission 104693) | Attine ant fungus gardens microbial communities from Georgia, USA - TSGA067 MetaG | ecosystem: Host-associated > Fungi > Mycelium > Unclassified | place: USA: Georgia, Alexander Wildlife... | reverse complement strand
TAACACAAGAAGGTACAGGATAAAACAATCTGTCGCATTTTGCATTAGATTATTCTATCTTGTACCTTCTTTTAATTTGACTGAAATGAAGTAAATATGGAGAACATAAACTTACGAATAACAGTGAACTCAGACGGAAAAGTAAGAACCAGCGAAGTCAAGGTGATCCGTGAAGTTCCGCTGGAAGAATGCGGGACTTACGGAAGGATACTTGTATCACGGCGCAGATAGAGAAGGGAGAAGTCAAGATGAAAGCAACAAATCTTGTGGAATGTACTGGCTATAACCCTTCCAGCAAGGAACAGATTGAGGATAGACGCAATAAAAAGATCAGAAAGAGAAGAGCAGTGATCTTAATGGAAATAGAACAAGAATATATGGAGGACGGGGAAAATGAGCGAATTACAGGTAATTGTTGAGCAGCAAGTCGGCACCATTAAATTTAACTACGAAGAAGTCAAGGAATCCTTGGCTGCAAAAATGGAATTGTATGCAGATGCCAATTTTACAGAGGACAGCAAAAACTATGCAAAAGCAGAAGTAGCGGCTTTGAGAAAGATTAGAAAGGCAATTGATGATAAACGCAAAGAGGTTAAGCAACAATGCCTTATCCCGTACAAGGTTTTTGAGGAACAAGCAAGTGAATTGATATCTCTTGTAGATGATCCAATTTGTTTGATCGACAAGCAAGTCAAAGCGTTTGAGCAGAAACAAAAGGAAGAGAAGCGAACTAAGATCACAGAGCTATATGATTCCAGTATCGGCGCAATGAAAGAATACTTGCCACTTGAAAAAATCTATGACTCAAAATGGGAAAATGCCGGAACAACCATAGCGTCTATACAAAAAGAGATAGAAGCGCATATCAATAATACGTCTGCCGCCGTAAATGCAATCTCAGCAATGATATCAGAAGCCGTACCGAAAGCACTGGAACTTTATAAGGACTCTTTGGATATGGCGAGTGCAATTAACTACATAAACAATTACGAAAAACAGAAAGCTGAAATCCTTGAAAGAGAAAAAGAAAAACAAAGGATTGAAGAGGAGCGAAGGATTCAAGCGGAGATTGACAGAGCGAAAGCGGAAGAGCGGAACCGGATTACAAGAGAAGCGGAAGTTCGCACGGAAGTAATACAGGAAGTAACGCAGGAAAAAGAGACTCTGCCAGAAACCGCCGAAGATAAAATTAAGGTGTTATATACGGTTGTTGGCAATGCCTCTGAATTTGAACAAATCGAAATGTTTCTTGATAGCATAGGGGTATCTTTTAAAAGAGAAGACGCAACCTTTAGATAGGACGGTGATCACATGAATATATATGAAAAACTCTTAAAAGTACAGTGCGAATTGAAAGCACCTAAGAGTCAGTACAATAAGTTTGGCGATTATAATTACCGGAACTGCGAGGATATACAGGAAGCTGCGAAGCCTCTTTTAAAAGAAGTTAATGCGGTGTTAATTGTTACCGATGAACCAGTTGTCATGGAACAGAGATATTACATCAAAGCAGTTGTTAAATTCATTGATTGCGAAGACGGCAAAGAACTAATCAATTCCGCATATGCGAGGGAAGAGGAAAACAAGAAGGGAATGGACGCGGCGCAGGTCACGGGGGCTACAAGCAGCTACGCAAGGAAATACGCATTAAATGGGCTGTTGTGTATTGATGATAATAAAGATGCAGATCATCCAAGCGACAACCAGGGCGAAAAACCAAAAGGTAACAGCAAGACATCCAGTAATAAGCCGGCACCGGGCAAAGTGCCCCTGATAACTAAAAGTCATATCGCTGTCATAGAAAAAGAATTGGAACGAACCGGCGTTGGAATGGATGCCATATTGAAAAGATATAAGATACAAAAAATAGACGAGATGAACATGACGGATTTTAAAAAGGCCGTAGACGGCTTGAAGAAATCAAAAGACAAGGTACCGGAACCATCCCCGGAGAAGCCGGCAGATGTACCGGAAGAGATACAAGAAGAATTACCATTTAGGTAGGTGAGTATATGGCTTTTACAGGAAAGATAATATCACTAGGCAAGGATTACGCCACAAACAAATACAACCTGTCCCTGTCCATCAATGAGGATATTAGAGGTGCATACGAGAAGCTAAGAGACTGCGACCTATCCATAGAAATTAAAAAATACCGGGACAAAAGGTCTTTGGCAGCAAACAACTATTTCTGGCAATTGCTTGACAAGATGGCGAAGGCTTTACGCACAACAAAGGACGAATTATATCTGCGGCAATTAAGGAAATACGGTGTCTTTGAATATATTGTTTGTACGGAAAAGGCATATGAAGCACTCGTTGAACGTTGGCGGCTTGTTGAAAGAGTGAACGAAATAGACGTAAACGGCACAGACGCAGTGCAGACCCGATGCTACTTCGGAAGCTCAACCTACAACAGCAAGGAAATGTCAGACCTGATCAACGGAACTGTAGACGATGCTAAGGAATTGGAGATTGAAACCGAACCACCGAAGAGGTCGAAAGAATGATAAAGGGGTTGGAAGATTATGAAAAGCGTATTGCAAAAAGAAAATGAATGTTTTATATGCGGTACCACCCATAACTTACATAAGCATCACGTCATATATGGTACGGCAAACAGAAAGAAATCAGAACAGTATGGATTGACCGTTAAATTATGCTTCCCGCACCATAATGGGAGTAGTAGGGGGGTGCATCTTGACAAGGCGTTAGACGAGCACTTAAAGAAGATAGCACAATTGTATTTTGAAAACCATATAGGTGACAGAAGGATGTTTATACGGGAATTCGGACGGTCATTTTTATAGGCTGCAACATGCAGCGGTCAGTATGGTGCTGGCTGTCATGTAGATATATCACGAATGCAACTGTAAACAGACAGGCTCCGGCTAAGGCTGGAGCCGGAAAGGAGAAATATGACGGCAAAAGATACAGCAATGAGTTATTTCTACCGCATAACAAGCGGACACAGAAACGCAGTGCGCAGACCAGAGCGAACAGATGCGAGAATGGAGCAAATAGATCGCGTCCTGCGTGAAAAAATAGAAGAGGCAAACAACAATGGGGATTGCATAATTAACGTAGGTTTTGGATATTTCCGACCCATACCGGGTGACGCAGCAGATGAATTATATTACAAAGAGTACAAAATGACGGAACATTCCCGGTTAAGGAAATTGCAACTGAAAGAAGCTGCTATGGATATTGCATTTGAGAACTGGAGGAAGGAGGCAGGGCATGGGAAAAATGAGCAGGGAAAAAGGAAAGCGGGGAGAAAGAGAACTTGCGAAAGCGCTTAGTTCACACGGCTATGAGTGCAGGAGAGGGCAACAGTTCTGCGGGGCGAACGGCGATGCTGATGTCGTGGGACTTCCGGGAATACACATAGAGGCGAAGCGTACAGAGCGGTTAAATCTATATGACGCCATATCACAGGCAAGACACGATGCAAGACCGGGAGACCTATCCGCTGTATTTTCCAGAAAAAATAATTGTGAGTGGCTCGTAACTATGCGGTTGGATGATTTTATGGAAGTTTATAGAGAATGGGAGGCGGGAATAGATGGATAATCACTCATTTAACACGGATATTGCCTGTAGGTATGGCATAGAAGAGGCTATATTATTACAGAACATCCACTATTGGATAAAGAAAAACAAAGCCAATGATAAGAATTTTTATGATGAATATTACTGGAGTTACAGTTCCGTAAAGGCATTCGAAGAGTTGTTTCCGTACATGAGTTCCAAGAAAATAAGAAACGCACTCAGAAAGTTAGAAGAAAACGAACTTATACTTACCAGTAATTATAATAAATCGCAATACGACAGAACAAAATGGTATACCGTTACGGAAAAAGCAATTGCCGAACTTAATAATTCCATTTGCCCAAAAGGTAAAATGGAAGCGCCAAATAAGGAAAATGAAAATGCCCCAGAGGGCGAACCTATACCAGATATAAACACAGATATAAAAACAGATATAAAAAAACATAATGTGCTTTTCGAAAAACTGTGGAGCAAATATCCAAACAAAAAAGGAAAGGGGCAGGTATCAGATGCGAAAAAGAAAAAGCTATATGATACTGGAGAAAAGAAATTAACCCGAGCCATTGAAAGATATCTAAAGGACTACGAGAAAGACAAGGACTGGAAAAAAATGCAGAACGGTTCAACCTTTTTCAACAGCGGATACATAGACTACCTTGACGAAAACTACGTACTGAAAGGCACTGAAAAAACAAAATGGAAGCCCGTCACATTTGATGATACGGAGGAGGAAGAGGAGTTACCGGAAGGAGTCGTTGTCCGTCCAGATGGAACAAGGGACTGGTCTGGAGTAAAACGTGATTGGTCTAAGATAGGCGGGCGCACTGGAGGATAAGACATGTATTATGAGTTTAAACAAGAGGATGCTTACCGCTTCGCAAATGAGCAGCATGCACGGACAAGACAAAAAGGCGATGAATTGGAGTTTGCGTTGTGTCCCTACTGCAACGGAGGCAAACACGGAAAAGATGATTTTACATTTTCCATAAACTTAAATACAGGACAGTTCAATTGTTTTAGGTCTTCCTGTAGCAGAGAAGGTAATTTTTTCGCACTATCCAGAGACTTCAACTTTTCACTTGGCGAAGACGTGGAAAGGTATTACAACAACCGGAACATCTATAAGCCGTTCAAGTCGCAAGAGATAAAATCAAAAGACGAAGCCGTGCAGTACTTGAAGGGCAGGGGTATAGGCGAGAGAATTACAAAGCTGTATGAGATTACCGTACAGGAAAATCATAAAAATGTCCTCGTCTTTCCGTTCAAGGATGAAAAAGGTACGCTGTGGTTCGTGAAATACCGGAATACGCAATTCAAGCAAGGCGATGGCGGGAATAAGGAATGGTGCCAGAAGGGCGGGAAACCGATCTTGTTTGGGATGAAGCAGTGCGAAGGATTTGACCGGCTGATCATCACAGAGGGGCAGATAGACAGCTTATCGCTTGCGGATGCCGGAATCAAAAATGCCGTATCTGTACCGACTGGGGCAAAAGGATTCACTTGGGTGCCCCACTGCTGGGACTGGCTTTGCAAATTCAAGGAGTTGATCGTATTTGGAGATTGCGAAAACGGCAAGATCACACTGCTGGAGGACTTGAAAAAACGATTTAAAGGCATAATACGGGCTGTCCGCATAGGGGATTACAAGGGCTGCAAAGATGCAAACGAAATCCTACGCAAGTACGGAAAGCAAGCATTGGTAAACGCAGTCAATAACGCAGAAGACGTCCCGGTATCCTGTATTAAAAAACTTGCAGACGTAAAGTCTGTTGACATATATTCCATGCCGAAGATATTAACAGGGATTAAAAGCCTAGATCACATAATCGGAGGACTGTATTATGGACAAATCATTCTTCTTTCCGGGAAGCGTGGAGATGGGAAATCAACACTTATGAGTCAAATTGAAGCGGAGGCCCTGGAACAAAATCAGAAGGTATTAACTTACTCCGGCGAATTAAATGATTATTATTTCAAGCGATGGCTGGACTTCCAATTGGCGGGAAAACGAAACATATCAAAAAACGAAAAGCCGGAAGGAATCACGTACACCCTCACGAAATCCGTGACAGACAGGATTAACGACTGGTACCGGGACAAGGCGTATATATACGACAATAACGTGATTGAGGATGATGAAATCGAAAATCTGTTGAAGGTCGTAGAGACCGCAATCATGAGGTACGGAATTAATCTGGTGTGTATAGATAACCTAATGACCGCATTGGAAATTGACATGGGAGCCGATCTATATAGGGCGCAATCAAAGTTTGTAGGTAAGCTGTCACGGATGGCAAAGCAGTATGAAGTAGTCGTTTTACTGGTCGCCCATCCTCGTAAGAATACAGCAGGACAGTTGTCCGCAGACGATATATCTGGATCGGCGGATATCGCAAACAAGGTTGATGTGGTAGTAAATTACCTCCGGGATGATGAGCTGCCAGACACTGAGCGAATGCTGACAGTCACAAAAAACAGGCTGACCGGGAAACTAACAAAAAAGGACGAGGGCATCCGATTGTATTATGACGAGGTATCAAAGCGAATCAGTGAGGGGCAAGACGAGTACAAGGTTTATGGCTGGGAAGGAGATAAAGACGGGTTTATGTCAGTCACGGATGAAGAAATACCGTTTGAATAGAGGTGGATTATGGTAGATCATCAAAAAATCAAAGCAATAACAAATGATATATATAATCAATTTTACTTAAAAATAAAAGACTTAGATAATACAAATGAAAATTGGGAACTAATTGTAAAGCTGTCAGATTCATTCGCAGAGAAATATAACTATGATCCATTTTGCAAGGATCTGATTGTAGCTTACGCAGAAGAAATTGACAGAGCACAGAAAAAATAAGGAGGAACAACATGAGAATTATATTTGCAAGACATGATGGAGACGTAAGGGAATATGTATTTGAGATTGGAAAAGATCAAGATATATCCAAAGGCGATTTGCTGCTGGTGGACACGAAGTACGGTCGAAAAATAGCAATAGCGACCACCGGCGTTATTGAAGGTAGCGGAGCCAAGGAAGTTGCTATGAAACAAGGAGCATATTTTCCGTTAAGGAAAGTTATCACATATGCCAACTGGGAGATGGTTCACAATATTAGGGAAGCAGCAAGGACGGAATTGATATCTAAAATAACCAGGCCATTTGACGAAGAGTATTACGAAGAATTGCCCTATTGCCAAAGCAGGCATTGCCGGAAGGAGAAGAAAATGGATGGAACTAATATATCAGAGCAGGTCAGAAGATATTGGGAAGAGAAGATTTTAGAGAAATGCCAAGGCTGTAGATGTTTTCGAGTAGACAGTGAAGCATGTAAAGCGGCGAATGAGTACGCTAAGTCAAGACCTATCTCGTGCAGTCAAGCGGCAGTTGAGATTAAATTTAAGGCGATACGAGGTGAAAGGCTATGAGAGTATACATAAGCGGAGCGATTACAAATGATCCGAACTACCTGTACAATTTTGAGAAAGCGGTCGAAGCCCTCACTAACGATGGATACGTAGTCATCAACCCGGCGCATTTGTACGCCGTCATGCCGGACGATGCAAGGCACAGTGAATATATGTCGATATGCTTGCCGCTGTTGGATTTAGCAGATGCAATTCATATGATTCCGGGATGGGAGAAGAGTCAGGGCGCATGTATTGAGTATGGGTATGCGCTGGCGAAGGATAAAATTATATTACAGTGATTTAAAAATAGGATTGGAGGATATGTAAATGGTGGAATTAAGCAGAGAGGAAGCAGATGAGGTCGAAAGATTCCGAGAGCGAAGAGAGCTTTTCGGCGGGACGCTTAAAGTTACGAATATACACAATGTACCAAGTCAGTTTCCAGTGATGTATAAAAAGATGTTTCATACGAACAGTGTGCAGAATACCTTGTTTGGCAGACCTTGGCTTTCAGACGGAGATGATAGCATTATTAAATTATATGAGGAAGCGTTATCTTGCGGGTATACGATCAAACAATAGAACGAAAGGAGAACGGAATTTGCGGCCGCATAAACCCGGGTTTCTCCTACAGGAAAATGATACTTACAGGAAATAGCTTAGATATTTTAAAAACATTAAAATCAGAAAGTATAAATTGTTGCGTCACATCACCGCCGTACTATGGATTGCGTGACTATGGGCACGATGAACAAATAGGACTTGAAGAAACACCAGAACAGTACATACAAAAATTGGTTGAAGTGTTCAGAGAAGTAAAAAGAGTATTAAAGAACGATGGTACTCTTTGGGTGAATATAGGGGATAGTTATGCTGGAAGTGGAAAGGGAGGGGCGACACATCCGGAAAATGCAGGAAATTACAAACAAGGCACAAACAGGGGAATGGTCGGCGCCGGCGCCACTACGAAAGTAGGATGGGGCAAATGCAAGCCGAAGGATTTAATCGGAATACCGTGGATGTTAGCCTTTGCACTTCGGGCAGACGGGTGGTATCTCCGGCAAGATATCATTTGGCAGAAGCCTAACCCGATGCCGGAGAGTGTAACAGACAGGTGCACAAAATCTCATGAGTATATATTTCTTTTGTCGAAGTCAAGAAGATATTACTTTGACAACGAAGCCACAAAAGAGCCATGCGTAAATGGTGATCCAACACAGCCAAGAGGGAGTAGTGGGACATTTGCGCCCAATGGAGGCAGAAGAGGAAGTGGAAACAAGGAGAGAAAGCAAAGACCATCCCATGAACAGATTAACAGAGAATGCCAAGCTGGTAGCGTGCCGTGGGAACCGAAGGAAAAGCGAAACAAGCGTGATGTGTGGACAGTATCAACAAAGCCATACAGAGGAGCACATTTTGCAACCTTCCCACCGGACTTAATAGAACCATGTATATTAGCGGGATGCCCGGAAAATGGGATTGCATTAGACCCGTTCTTCGGCAGCGGAACGGTTGGGGTAGTAGCAGAAAAACATAATCGTGACTGGATTGGGATTGACGTTAATCCAGATTATTGTGAAATAGCAAAAAATAGAATCGCAACAGGAAAATAGAAGAAAGGAGCAGCAGCCCCGGCCGGGTAATAGCTATAGCGGCTCCTGAGTGGAAAATGAAGATATTAGTAGCTTGTGAAGAAAGTCAAGCAGTAACAATAGAACTTAGAAAATTAGGTCATGAAGCGTATAGTTGTGATATTGAAGAGTGCAGTGGAGGGCATCCGGAGTGGCACTTGCAAACAGATGTAACCGAGTTATTAAAAATGAAGTGGGATATGATACTTGCCTTTCCTCCTTGTACATATTTAAGCAACGCTGGTGCTTGCAGATTATATCCGAAAAAGGGAATTTTAAACGAAGAGCGATATAAAAAAGGGTTGGAAGCAAAAGAATTTTTTATGATGTTTTATAATGCAAACTGTGAAAAGATTGCTATCGAGAATCCGGTATCTAGTAAGATATTTGAAATGCCGACACATACACAAGAAATTCAACCGTGGCAGTTTGGACATCCATATACCAAAAAAACTAGATTGTGGTTGAAGGGTTTAAAACTATTAGAACCAACCGATATTGTACAGCCTATAAGCCCATATGTTCCTTCGGGAACCGGAAGGAAAGACAAGAGTAAATATGGAGCGGCTAAAAGAGGCGAAGATGCGAAGAATCGCGCTAAGACCTTCCCCGGAATTGCAAAAGCTATAGCAGAGCAATGGGCGGGAAAAGCAAATAAATAACAGAAAGGAACGGGACTCCCGGGAAAGATGCATCGGTTCCTTTAGCAGAAAGAATGAAGATAGGATTACATGACGCAGACGCAGACCATATCAAGAATAAGAATTTCCCTAATTATGCCTTAATGAAAATATCTGCATGGCATAAGCAGAAAGGGAATTCGGTTGAATGGTGGAATCCATTATATGTATATGACATGATATACAGCAGTAAAATATTTGATTTTATGCGGTGGTGGCGGCATTCTTGTTAATGGTATTGGTGGCACTAATCAAGGCAGTAATAGACATGATCAAAGACAAGTCATGATTCCAGTATGGAATCACCTTTGCAGTGATAAGATGCCTTAACAAACGTGTGAATCATCTTAACGGTCAATATCATTCCCTCCGGCAGATCAAAGGCAAACGGATTGTCGGGGATGGACAGGTATTCTTGATAGAGCAGATAGGCGTCATAGTTTTCAAATTGGATTAGATTCATAGATATCTCCTTAGATTATTAGATGTGATGGGGATAGTATATAGCAAAATGCGGCAGTTGTAAATAAAAAAGGAGGATGATTACTTGAAATGGGGCAAAAATTTTACACATCATTAAAGACATTGATAGTACCGCCGGAAGCGGAAGAAGCATTTAGGCGGCCGGCTTATGCATACACACCGATATGTTTCGACCCCAAGTATCGGCGGGAACAAAGGGCAGACAGGAGGGGAGAGGTTGGACAAGAGTATACTAATACAGTATTGCGACATGCAGGAAGAGGCTAAAGATTTAAGGGAGCGGCGGTATAAACAAGAGGAAGAACTGCTGAAAATGAATGAAGATGGGTATGTCGTAACGGATTTTGTTAAGGGGACTAAGAAAGACGGCACATACGGCAGTATAAAAATAACCGGCTTCCCCTTCCCGGAATACGATCAAAAGAGATTGAAGCTGGGAGGATTAATACAAAGGCTGGATTTAAAAGAACAGGAGCTACTCGACACTCTATGCAAGGTAGAACAATACATAGAATCTATTGAGGATGCGAGGATAAGAAGAATATTCCGCTATCGGTATATAGACAATCTGAATTGGGTACAGATAGCGCACAGGATGGGTGGAAAGCATACAGCGGAGGGGTGCAGAAAGGCACATGAAAGATTTCTTGAAAATAATTAAAGTTTGTCCGTTTTGTCCGCTTTGCCTGTGATATTATTTAAAATAGGCAAGAGTATATGAGAGATACTTTTGCAACATGGTTTTTCATTTGGAACTCCTTCCTTGGCCATCGGTCGTCAAACGCCGGTGGCCGAATCATCAGATCGCAGTACAAGACGCAAGACGGTCTGCTACACAATTATAATAAGGCATCGGCTTAGGTCGGTGTCTTATTCATGTAATAAAAAGTAGGTGATACCATGATACTCAAACAAATAATTGTAAATCAAAAGCCTATTACATGCACAGCCTGTCCGCTTAGGGAGATATATACACGGCACTGCGGGAAGATAGGGAGTATTAATTATAATGGCGGCGTGGTGTTCGGCAAGATGCCGGATGAGGATTGCAAGCTAAGGGAAGGGGAAGACGGATCATGACTCAACAGGAACTATCACGGTGGATACAGGAATTAATCAAAGAAGATAAGCTGTATAAGTTTTATAAGAGCAAGGAGTGGAGGAAGCTAAAGCAGGATATACTTACAGAACATCACAGCGAATGTGTATGGTGCAAGAAGAAAGGCGTTATATCTAAAGCAGTCACAGTACACCACGCACAGTATGTAAGGAAGCATCCACACCTAGCGCTGAGTAGAACCTATACACATAAAGGTAAGACCTATGACAATCTTATACCACTATGCCATGACTGCCACGACAAAGCACATGACCGCATGAGGTACAAATCAAAAGCCAAGACGATTAATAAGGAGCGGTGGTAATGAGGACAGACAAAGTGTGGAAGGGTAAGCGAGTAAGGTTTACAGGTAAGCAATGCTCGTATGCCAATCTATTTGCTTATGAAAAAATTTTCGGAGATAGTATATATATAGTATTAGGCACTCGCAGCGATTGTTGTAATGTATATCTGATCCTTGATGGGATAGACGGTGCATATAACAGCAAAATGTTTGAGCAGATACCCCCGGCACCCCCATAAGGGGTTTATTTTAGGGAGGGACAAGCAACGGGGGTGGGTCTTGTTTCCAGAGAAACTTTAAAGATGAAAATTATCAGGAAAAGGAGGGGTGTAAAATGGCGAGACCAACAAAAAGTGACATGTCGAGAAGGGACACGGAATCCGCATTATATAAGGTTTTGGAACTAAACAGCATGGAAGAGAAATTTTATAAAGACCAGGTTACTGAATACATGAAATTTTATGATAATTTAGCGAAATTAAACGAGGTTTTAGATGACAGAATAGATGTTGATGTCTTGCGGGAGAAAAGACAGGTCACGAAAGAAATGAGAAGTATCTTGATGTTTTTAGGACTAAAACCACTGGAGAATGGTGGTGGTGGATTTGAAGATTTATAGCAAGTACATCAATCCCTATATGGAAACGATACTTGAAAATAAAGTGGAACACTGCAAAGAGCAGGAGGACATGATTAAGAATAATATTATCCCTGTATTGGAAAGGGATGATGTTTACATAGATGAAGCGAAAATCGAAGATGGATTATCACTACAGAAATACTTCCCTTACAAACTGATTGAGTGGGAAGTATTTTTATTTGCTTTAATTGCCGGTATATTCTATAAAGTAACTGGCGATATCTTTTTTAAAGTAATCCGTATTATGGTAGGGCGCGGAAGTGGGAAGAATGGATTTATTGATTTTCTGATTTTCTATTTTATATCGCCCAAACATGGTGTAATGAATTACAATGTGGATTTACTGGCAAACAGCGAAACGCAGTGCAAAGTGTCTTTTAATGATGTGCATGATCTTATTGACAGCCCCATAGATGCAAGCCACGAAAAGGTTTTAAAATCAAATTACTATATCACAAAAGAAATTATTATCGGCAAAAAAACAAAATCCGAATTGCGGTTCAATACATCTTCTAAACGAGGAAAGGATAGTAAACGTACCGGGTGCATTATTTATGACGAGAAACACGAGTATTTAAGCGCTGATAATATAAATACTTTAAAGAGTGGACTTGGAAAAATAAAATACGGGCGTGAAATAACGATTACGACTGACGGCCATGTCAGAGGGGCAGTACTGGACAATGAAAAAGAACAGAATCATGCAATTTTAAAGGAATATAATCCGTTAAACCGCACACTGGTATTCTGGTGCCGGATTGAAGATGAGAAAGAATGGAACCAGCCGGATAAATGGATTAAGGCAATCCCAAGCTTGAATGACTTTCCGGAATTAAAAAGCACGATTCAGCAAGAGATATTAGATATGCCCTATAACATGGATTATTACCCAGAGTTTATGGCAAAACGATTAAATTTTCCAATAGGAAACAAAGACGTAGAGGTTGCCACGTGGGATGATCTGCTTGCTACCGATCAGGAATTTATTGACTTAGAAGGTCGTGATTGTGTTGGCGGTGTTGATTATGCGAAAACAAATGACTTTGTAGCATGCGTATTGGTTTTTAAGGTAGATGGCAAATATTATGTAAAGCAGCAGACATTTATTTGTAGCCAATCAAGAGACTTGCCCGGAATTAAGGCTCCGCTAAGAGAATGGGAGAAAAAAGGAGACGTTGTCTTTGTGGATGATGTCGAGATACCGCCCCATTATGTAACGGAATGGTTCGCAGAAAAAGGAGCAAAATACAACATTGTAAAAATTGCGATAGATAACTTCCGCTACTCCCTGTTAAACGTAGCACTTAAAGAAATAGGATTTGAAGCCTTTGAAAAGAAAAATGTAAAATTGGTGCGTCCTAATGATATCCGGCAAGTATCGCCGATTATAAATTCGGTTTTTGTGAATCATAATTTTGTTTGGGGCGATCTACCAATCATGCGATGGTATACAAACAACACAAAAAAAGTGACTGATGGTGTGAATTGCGTATATGGGAAGCAAGAGCCGAATCTTCGGAAAACAGATGGATTTATGGCATTAGTATCAGCCATGACGGTGGTAGATGATATTAAAGCGCCACCGCCAAATATATATTTAAAAACGATCACAGTGTGAGGTGATAAACATGAGCATATTCAGCAGTATCGGGCAAGGTCTATATGACTTTCTCGACAAAAAAGTAGATAAATCAAAAATACAGACAGTCTCCGGATCATTAGCAACATCCGTACATTTCCGTGAGATTGCCTTATATATAGCTACTAGCTACATAGCAAATACAATTGGAAAGTGCGAATTCCGTACATACAAAAATGGGAAAGAAGAAAAGGATTGGTTGCACTATACATTAAACGTGAATCCGAATCCAAACTATAGCGGGAATCAATTTAAGAACAAATTGATCTATCAATATTTTTACGGCGACGGCGCGCTTGTAATTCCAAAGAAATCAAGAGATGGGGGCAAGCTGTATATAGCAGATGAATTTCATGTCGATAAGAGTTCCGGTCTAAGTGATTGGATGTATTCCGGTGTAAAGATTGATGATTACGCAGATTCGCAATCATATCTAGCGAGAAATGTCTTTTATTTTCAACAAGACAACAAAAACGTGAAAGAATTGATAGATGGTCTATATGTAGATTATGGAGAGCTATTATCCTCAGCTATGAGGCAGTTTAAAGAACTGGGAGACAAAAAATACAAGTTATCCATTGATGCAGTAAAAGCCGGCGATAAGAAATTTAACGAAATATACGAAGACACTATAGTGAAGCAGCTAGAGAGTTTTTTAAATAATCCCAAAGCTGTATACCCGCAATTTGAAGGATTTAATTTAGAGGAGATCAATTCAGGTAAGAAAAATTCTACAAGCTCTGGCGGCAGCAGTGATGTGATTGACTTGCGCAAAGAATCATTCGAAATAGTATCGCAAGCAATTAAAATACCGATGCCGTTATTACAAGGGAATATAACCAACATACAGGAAATTGTGAGAGTGTATCTTGCATTTTGTATTGAACCTATTGCGAACATGCTTGGTACAGAATTAACAAGGAAGTCCTTCAAGTTCAAGGAATGGGAAAACGGCTGTTATGTAAAAGTGGATACATCAAAGATTAACCACTATGACATTATGGAGGCAGCGGAGAAAGTAGATAAACTCATATCAAGCGGTACGACAAACGTAGACGAAAACCGGGAGCTGCTGGGCATGGATTTATTAAATACAGAGTTTAGCAGAGCTCATTTTATAACAAAAAACTATGAAACATCAGAAGATGCTTTGAGAAGCGAAAAGGAGGTGAGTGCAGGGTGAGAAAATACTACTCTTTAGTTGAAAATGAAAATGAAGCAAGCATTAATATCTATGGAGATATTGTTTCATGGGAATGGGTTGAAAGTGACGTATCCAGCTATACCCTGTCAAAAGAATTGGAGGGGTTAAGCGTAGATAAAATTAATGTCTACATAAACTCATACGGCGGCGAAGTGGCAGAAGGGATTGCTATTTACAACACCTTGAAACGTCACAAATCCAAAGTTGTGACGCACTGTGACGGTATGGCGTGTTCGATCGCCAGCGTTATTTTTATGGCGGGGGACGAAAGGGTTATGGAGGATGCATCGCTGCTCATGATTCATAACGCATGGACAAACTGCAGCGGAAATGCAAATGATATGAAAAAAGCCGCTGAGGACTTGGAAACAATCAACAATTTGTCTGTAAAGGCATATATGAGCAAGGTGAATATTTCGCAGGAAGAATTACGGGGGATTATGGATAATGAAACATTTTTAAGTGCTGAGGACGCTCTTGCAAAAGGGTTCGCGACTGGAATCAACAAAGAAAAGAGCGAGAATTACAGCCAGTCAGCGAAACGGCAAGTAGTAAACACTCTATTGGGAGAAAGATCAATTTACGCCGATGCCACGAAAATGGCAGAAGTAATAGTTGAATCTGTTAAGGAGCAATTAAAAATAGCCCCCATTGATATCCAAGTTAGCGGAAGAGTCATGAGTGAAGTACTTAAGAAAATTAAAAGCTCCAAAGAAGATGCAGAGGAAGAGCCGGAGGACACCGAAGAAGAGGAAGAGACCTTAAGTGATGAAACAGACGATGATCCAGAACCGGATGAAGAACCGGATGAGGATAAAGACGAAACTGAAAACCAGAAAAATGAATCAGTCCAAATGTGGACTGGTTTTTTTAATGCAATAGGAGGAAAGAAAGTATGAGCATTACGATTGAAAAAAACGATGTAGCACTACAAATGACACAGGCCATGAAAGAGAATGACGAAGCAAAAGTAACGGCAGCATGGGATAAGTTCCAGCGAGCGGTAGCTGACGAGGTTAAAGCTGACTTTGAGGAACTAAAAGCGTCCAATGACAAAAGTATCCTATCACAAAGAGGATACCGGCAGCTGACAGTAGAGGAAACAAAGTTTTACCAAAAACTGGCCGAAACTGGCAAACAAAAAAATTGGAAACAGGCGTTTACCGATCTAATCGACATTGATCATGGTATGCCTACCACAATTATTGAGGATGTGTATAAGGGATTGGTTGAGGAGCATCCGCTGCTAAAAAAGATTAATTTCCAATACGTGTCTTACATGACAAAGTGGCTACTAAATGACCACACAGTACAGACTGCCGTATGGGGAGAAATTACAGCGGAGATTACGAAAGAGATCACATCCGCATTTCGCACCGAAGACATTGATCAGAATAAATTATCTGCTTTTGCAGTAATTGAAAAGGGCATGTTAGATTTGGGTTCGACATTCCTAGATAACTACATCCGCACGATCTTAAAAGAAGCGCTGTATGTTGGTATGGAAACCGCAATCATCAGCGGAGCTGGGATGAATTGTCCAATTGGTCTCGATAGAGACATTCACGAGGGCGTGACAGTGTCAACAACAGCGGGTTATCCGCAAAAAACACCGGTTGCAGTGACGGAATTCACGCCAAAAGCGTATGGCGAACTAATCGCAAAAATGGCGGTCACGGAAAGAGGAAAGAAGCGGAATTTTGGAAGCGTGACCATGATTGTGAATCTCACAGACTATCTAACAAAGGTAATGCCAGCCACAACAGTTATGACGGTGAATGCAGAATATAAGAGTAATTTATTCCCATTTCCGACTGATGTTGTTATCTCGAATTATATCGAGGACGGACAGGCAATTTTGTTCATTCCGCAGGAATATTTCTTGGGCTGCGGCGGCCCGAAAGATGGGGTTATTGAAGCCACGGATGAATACAGGTTCCTGGAGGATCAAAGGGTCTATAAGATCAAGCAGTATGCACATGGCAAGGCTTATGACAATACTACATCCTTATTACTGGATATCAGCAATCTACAGGAAGCTTATATCGCCGTTGTAGATAAAACACCCACCGCCTAACAGGGAGGTGCTCTCATGAGCGATTTATTAACAGAACTAAAAAGTAAATTAAAAATCACATGGGAAGATGATTCCACGGAGTCACGGCTCAAGCAAGTAATTTCCTCCGCAGAACCCACACTTACTTTTAAGTTGGGTTTATCGGGGGATTTTGACTTTACGCAGTCAGGGATAGAGCAAAGCCTATTTTTAAACTACTGCATGTATGAGTGGAATAATTGTGCAAATCAATTCGATAGTGCGTATAAAAATGAAATCATGCAGGTACGAGCGAAGCGAGAAGTGGAAACTTATCAGGAGGAACAAGCCGATGCGGATGAATAACTACAACGATGGCATTGTCTCTATCTATACTGAGTCTGCGGGTAAGACGGATTTTAATGCGAAGAAAAACGCAAAAACACTAGAGGACTTGGAATTTATTGTAAAACTTCCCTACGATGAAAAAACTGTCCGGCAGCAGGACGTAGAGTATTTTGACCAAATAGGAACAAAAAAGACGATGAAAATCGTCACTCCTCTTGTGAGCTCCTTGCAAAACAAACACAAAGCCGTCATTAACGGTTATTTGTATAGCATCACATATATCGATCCAAGCCGGAAAAAAAATGAGCTCTACATCTACATGGAAGGAGTGAGGGAACTTGCTGAATGAAATTAAAGAAAAGCTAAAAGGATTAAATCCAAATGTGTTTTACGGACTCGCTAAGGTGGATGTTGAAGAGTGGAACTACATTGTTTTTGGCAGAAAAAGCCATAATGTGAGCGAAAAAAACAACAGGGACGCAGTGGAGTATTACTTTGTTGCAATTGTGAACGAGGAATACATACCAGAGGAAACAGCTGCAAGTGTTATTGAGACAATGACATCCATTCCCGGCATGAGGGTAACCCCTGGAACACATGACTACAATTATGCAAAAAAAGGCGGCACTGATATGACAGTGGAGGTATTGGAGTTAGAGTTCTACCGAGCGAAGAGGGGGCGGTGAGATGGCTACTGTTTCAATAGACTCTAAAAGTTTTGAAAAAGTAGTTGATGCCATACAGAAATTCGGAGAAGGCGCAGAAGCTGAAATCAATAAATATCTTCCGGGCGAAGGCGGCGAGGTAATTAAGAAAAACATTCAGTCTCGTCTACCAACTTCTGGGCGCACGTGGAGCGGGAAAAGCCCTGCGGCGAAAAGTATTGATCCCTTTAGGAAGATAGGTGCAAATCTCGCCGTTGAAGTGCTTGCGACAAATGCATATAAATATTTATATTTTCCAGATGATGGGTCTAGCACTAAAAACCATTACGGAGGGCAAGAATTCATGCAGCGTGGTGCAGAAGACAGCACCGAGGAGATCACAGATAACATTATTAATAAAATCCTACAAAAATTTTAAGGAGGTACATAATGTACAATAAAGTTTTAAGCGAATACGAAGTGAATAAAATTGGTATTATTTTTAACGGGGAAGCGTCAGGCGTTACAAATGAATGCGTCGGTACCGCAGAAGAATCCATGAATGTGAAGACGGTTGTAAAAAAATGCAAGGGCGTGGAAACAAAGTCCCGAACGAAAGGGGATGGAACTGGAGAAATAAAGCTATCCCTGCATATTGCATATGATGTATACTCTGAAATGTTCGGAATGGGCGTGGGTGGGTTAATTGATGGCGTGGCTGCATATGGTGAAAATTCCAGCCATAAAGCATTTTGTTTAACTGAAAGGATCTTGGACGAAGATAGCATTGTAAAACTCAAAGCATATCCGAATTGTCAAGTCAAGGAAGGGATGAGCCGGAAGGTCGAAAATGGAGCGGATGAGGTTGCAGAAATTGAGTTGACAATCGCTGTTATGCCTGATGATTACGGAAACGGCATGTATGAATCTGTTGAGTCTCAATTGACTGACGCAGACGCAAAAGAAAAATGGCTGACCGAATTCACACCTGATTTAGTGCGAGCTCCGGAGGCGTAATCTATGAAAAAGTATAAGGTATTAACAAATTTTAGAGACGAGGAAAAGCCGGGGGTGTTCCACCGTGCAGGAAGTGTGATTGAATTGACTGATGAAAGAGCAAGTAAAGTTCTATCTGTTGGGAAATTCGTAGAAGTTATTGAAGAGGCTGCCGCAGAAACACATGGGGAGCCAATTAAAAAGAAGAAATCAGCAAAGAAAACTAAAAAATAATAATATCGGCATCGTGTGAAAGCACGGTGCCTTTTTAAAGGAGGAAGTTATGAGCAATAAAGATTTTAAAACGAGCCGCTTAAAATACAAAATGTTTGACGGAACCACGGTGGAGATGTCTCTTTCTATGATTCTCCTGTATCGGTTAAGGGCGAAAAATAAAAAAGCATACGAAAACGTCAGTAAGTTGCTCACGAATGGGCCAAAAGAAGTTATTGAAATAGCGGAAATATTATATGGAGCTTATCTTTGTGCGAACTTAGAAGAAGAGAAGCCAACATCGTTTGAAAGTTTTCTGGAAAACATGAACCCCAGTTATGAAGTAAACGGAGATTATGTTTCGCAATTAATAAGTCCTAAAAAAAAGTAGGTTTCCGAAAGCCATTTATAAGCAAGACAAAAAAAATAAAAAGTAAGTACAAGATACCGGATTTCGAGCTTGAGGATGTAGAAGACTATTACACATATTACGTATTGATTCTCGGGATAAGCGAAGAAGTTTTTTGGCACAGCGATTACTCGTTCTTGGTGTCGATTGTGGAAAATAGAACAGCTTTTAGCAATTGGAAGAGGTATGTCGAGCAAACAGAGGAAGAGGCGGCGAGAAAAAAGAGATAGGAGAGTGAATACATGGCAAATAACAGGGAGGCTACCGTTAAATTCAAAGCCAACACCTCAGAATTTACGTCAAATATCAAGAAGGCAGAAACAAATCTAACGCAGTTGCGTGCAGAATTAAAACTTAACACTACACAGATGAAAGGCTCGGGGGATAGCATTGACACCCTAAAAAGCCGCTTGTCCATTTTGGCGCAAGAGCAAACCGAAGCGAGTGCAAAAACGGAAAACCTCCGCGCGAAATTGGAAGAGGCAAAGAGTATCTATGGGGAAAACAGCACGGAAGTTGAGAATTACACAAGATATCTTACTAATGCCGAGAATGTAGAAGCTAGTATACAAAATGAAATTGGTAGTGTGACACAGGCTTTAAAAGAGCAAGAGGACGCTAGTGGAGATTTAGCGAAATCCGTAGAAGAAGCAGATAAAAAAATAGAAAACTTCGATAAGGAATTGGAGTTAAATCAAGCTAAATTAGACGGTTCTAAAAATAAAACCGACCTCTTAAAAGACAGGCAGAAAATATTAGGTGAGCAATTCAAGGCCAGCGGAGATAAAGTTAAAGCATTAGAACAAGCGCTGGAGACATGCGGGCAAGAGTGTGGTGAAAACTCAGAGGAATACGCAGAATTAAAATCAGAATTAACAGAAGCCCAGACCGAGCAAGAAAAAATTCGCAATGAGATAAACAAAACAACGGAAGAACTAAAGAAGCAGAAAAATTCACTGGAAGAAGCAGGTGAAAAATTCTCCAGTTTCGGGAAAAGCACTGAGGATATCGGAAAAAAAGTTTCGGTTGCTAGTGCGGCAGTGACGGCGGCTGGAACAGGTATTGCGAAAACGGCTATTGACTTCGAAAGTGCGTTTGCTGGTGTGAAAAAAACAGTAGACGAAGTCTATGATGCGAACGGCAAGTGTACATACAGCTATGAGATGTTGGAAGATGGCATTAGAAACATGGCAAAAGAAATCCCCGCAACCACAACGGAGATTTCGGCAGTGGCAGAGGCGGCGGGGCAATTAGGAATAAAAACAGAAGATGTCCTTGCGTTCACAGAAGTCATGATTAACATGGGAGAGTCAACAAATCTTTCCGCTGATGAAGCAGCAACATCTCTTGCGAAATTCGCAAATATAACCGGGTTGGCGGCAGACGAGTCAATGACCGCACAAGAAAAATACGGAAAACTCGGCTCCGTCATTGTTGATCTCGGTAATAATTATGCAACTACAGAAGCGGACATCGTAGCAATGGCAACCAATTTAGCATCGGCTGGAACGCAAGTCGGAATGTCCGAAACGGATATTATGGCTTTAGCGGCTTCCTTGTCTTCTGTTGGACTAGAAGCACAAGCCGGTGGCACTGCTTTTTCTAAGGCCTTAATTGAAATGCAGTTGGCAGTAGAAACAAATAGTGATTCTCTAGCGGATTGGGCAGATGTCGCTGGAATGAGTACTGATGAATTTGCAACTGCCTTTAAGGAGGATGCGACTGGAGCATTGCAAGCGTTTATACAGGGGTTATCTGAGTGCGGTGGCGAAACAGATTCGGCGATAAAGATACTTGACGAAATGGGCATCACGGAAACAAGAATGCGTGATGCGTTACTGCGTTCTGCAAATGCGAGCGAAGTGTTTACTGGCGCGCTTGGAGCAGGGAAACAGGCATGGGAAGAGAATACAGCGCTAACAGAAGAGGCAAGCAAGCGATACGAAACAACAGAGAGTAAACTTGGAATACTTAAAAATAGTATAGCGGATGTTGGGATTTGCTTTGGGCAAATGTTGTTACCACAGCTGCAAGCCGTAGTCGAGAAAATACAAGGGGTATGTGAGCGACTGCAAGGGATGGACGATAAGACGAGGGGGACAATCCTTGGGATTGGAGCGTTTATCGCCGTACTTGGGCCGGCTTTGATTATTATTGGAAAGATATCGCAAGGCATAGGGGCAATAACTACCGTAGTAGGGAAGGTGACAAAATACTTTTCCTTACTCGGAAACAGTGCAAGTTTGGCCGGTGCTACAGCATCGGGAGCTATGACATCTGCCGTGCTTCCGATCTTAGGCATAGCGGCGGCGGTAGCGGCGGTTATTGCTGTTTTCGTATTACTCTGGAATAAGTGTGATGGATTCAAGGAATTTTTTGTCGGAATATTTAACGCCTTAAAAGAAACAGTACAGGGGTTTTTAGACAAAATAAACTTCGGAGACAAAATTGATGCAATTAAAGAAAAATTTTCAGGTCTTGGAGAAAAACTTACTGGATTGGGGGATTTGTTTAAAGTAATTGGGACGATAGCCGGCACAATAATTGGAGTAATGATTATACCTAAAATAGTGATGTTGGTAGGGTTATTTGGTGCGTTAATGAATGCAATTGAGCCAGTTGTTACAATTATAGGTAGTGTTATTGATATATTTTCCGGCCTCGGGAGTATGATTGTCGGTGTTTTCACCGGAGATATGGACAAGGCGAAAGAAGGGGCGCAGACATTTATAAGTGGAGTAGGGGATGCGTTTGGTGGTCTATGGGATTTGGTGTCGGGCATACTGGGTGGATTTGTAAGTGGAATTTTTTCGTTTTTCTCATCTTTGTTAGAAGCATGTGGAATCATGCCGTTCATTGAAAAAGCGATAGAGGTATTTAGCAATATAAAAGATGCGATAATAGAAAAATTCCAAGCCATTGGAGAGTTCTTTGTAAATCTTTGGAATGGATTAACAGATATAGTATCTACAGTATTTGAGATGATAAAAAATGTTATCACTGTTGGCATAATGTTTATAGGCGAGATATTGTCCGCAGCTTTTCAAATTATCACACTGCCATTTAGGCTCATATGGGAAAACTGCAAAGATACCATAATAACAATATGGGAAGCTATTAAGCAAACAGTCAGCACGGCGGTGGATGCGGTTAAGACGAAAGTGATTGATACATGGACTGCAATCAAGTCAGGAATAGAAACAATCATAAATGCTGTAAAAAGCGTTCTCTTAACTGTCTGGAATGCAATAAAGGCAGTAATAAGTACGGTAGTGGATGCAATTAAGACAAAGGTCACCACAACGTGGAATGCTATTAAAACAGGAATAACAACGGCTGTTAATGCGATAAAGACAGTAATAACAACCGTCTGGAATGCAATAAAGAGTGTGATTACTACTGTTGTTAGTGGAATTAAAACGGCTGTGTCAACAGGGTTTAACGCACTAAAATCTCTTGTATCAACGCCGTTGAACGCAGCAAAGGAAACAGTCTCGAACATATTTGATTCCATTAAAACAGCAATTGGAGGCAAGATAGATGGAGCAAAGGAAGCTGTTAGGACGGGAATAGATAAAATAAAAGGATTCTTTAATTTTTCGTGGTCTTTGCCAAAATTAAAATTGCCACACTTTAGCGTTAGCGGTAGTTTTAGCTTAAACCCTCCATCGGTTCCGAGTTTTGGAATTGATTGGTATGCAAAAGGTGGAATTTTAAAAGTCCCAACTATTTTGGGCATGAATGGAAATAAACTTATGGGTGGCGGAGAAGCCGGCCCGGAAGCAATATTACCGATCAGCAATTTGGTTAATTATGTTGAGGATGCCGTGGGAAACGTTATGTCCACAAACCAACAGACAATAGATGAAAGCAAACTCGCCAAAATGATTGCAAAAGCCGTAAGTGAAATATCAATTACAGCACAAATTGGAGAGCGTGAGTTTCTTAGACTCAGCAAGGACACGGGGGTGTGATAGCCATTGAAGATATATTATTTAAGCAGTTCAGGAGATGAGATACATTTAAATAAATGGCCGATCATGGTAAGTAATCAGGCAGAGATTTTTGAAAATGAATGGGCTTACGAATACGACTCAATGTCCGGCATCAATGGAGTGAAAATTACTTCATTTAATAAGAAGTTAGCAGAAAAGGATTTAAAATTGGAAGTTTTTGCAGATTCCGAAGAACATTACGCAAGCATCGTAGAGTCCTTTCATGAATCGTGTGAAAAAGACATTATTAATCTAACACCAGGAAAACTTTTTGTGAACAACTATTACATCCAATGTTATATATCTGGGAGTCAATACGGAGAATATGATGAAAATTTTTATGCAGTAGAAAAGACAATCAGTATCGTAACAGAATATCCCTTCTGGTGTCAGGATGTCGTGACTTCCTTTTACAAAAAAGAAGAAGCACTCCTTGACGGAGAAACCCTTGACTATCCAAGAGTCTATCCCTACGACTACAAACGCAGTGACGATGCCGGCAGCAATCTGCTCAATAACCATTATGCCCCATGCGATTTTCAGATGTGCATACAAGGGGCTTGTGTAGAGCCGGATATCACGATCGGCGGACATCTCTATGAGGTGAAAACGACCGTCTCCGATAATGAGTATCTGATTATCGACAGCCGGTTCAACACGGTTAAGAAATACGATAAATACGGGAACGAATTCGATGTATTTAATTCCCGGAACAAGGAAAGCGATCTATTTCAAAAGATTCCAGTCGGAAATAGCCTGACTGTGTGGTCAGGTGAGTTTAGTTTTGATGTCACTTTGTTTTACGAAAGGAGCGAACCGAAATGGACTTTATAATTGCCGATGCAAACCGCATGGAAGAAGGGTTCTTGAACTCCTTTGAAACTATTGATCTGGAGATCGGAGATACAGATGCATCTAACGACTTTGAACTGACTCTTGCACTATCGGATGCATTCCTGGACTATAGTAAATACATCTTTGTACCCGGCACGGAGTACGGAGGAATCATTGAGGATTTAAAAACTTCCACCTCTTCCAATTCCGCGTTATGGTACGGAAATACATGGAGAGGGCTCTTGGATCAGATTATCATAGAGCCACCGTCTGGATCGGCGTATAAAACTGTATCCGGGGAGGCAAATACGGTAATGCGAACTATGTTAAGCGGAAAGTTGAGCAATCTATTTGAGGTAGAAACGAAAAGCAGCGGCATCACAGTAAGCTATCAGTTTAACCGCTACGCTTCTTATTTGGATGGCTTCATGTCCATGTTAGCACAATACAACGCACGCCTAGAAATATGGGTTGAACAGGGTGGGGCAAATGAAGCCTTCGCGGTGAAGCTAAAAGCTGTCCCGGTCACTGATTACAGCGAAGAAATCGAATACAGTCAGGACAATAAAGTAAACTTAACCATCCGGGACTACCGGAGAGGCATTAATCACTTAATCTGCCTTGGGAAAGGCGAATTAACGGAGCGGCAGGTATTACACTTGTATGTAGCAAAAAACGGTACGATCGGCACAACAAAGTATTATACCGGCCTCGCAGAACGTACCGCAGTATATGACTATTCCTCAGCAGAGGATTCAGCGGCATTAAAAACGTACGGTATAAAACGGCTACAGGAACTAATGAATTATAAAAAGTTAGAAATGAGTGTACAGGACTTAGACCTTGCCATTGGCGATATTATTGCCGGCCGAGAAAGAAAGACCGGAACTTATCTTAGTAAGCCGATTATCCGGAAGATCATAAAGGCGGAAGGTTCAAAAACAAGTATCGAGTATAAGGTAGAAGGAGAGGATTAGGCATGGAATTAATAACAGGATATGGCGGCGAGGCACACGTAACCGCGGAACAGGATGGGTCTTTGTATGCCGGTCTATTCGGGGCAGATGAATATATACTGCCAATTGGTAAACAGATGGCAGCAGAGGCTGTTACGGCAAACACTGTCAGGGTATATGACGGAAGTGCAGTCATGAAGGGCAGGCATTGGTGGATTAAACCGGATACATATGTAGATTTTGAAATTGAAAATGGAACGTCCGGATATTTGAGAAACGACATACTTGTTGCTAAATACCAAAAAGACCCAGTGACCGGAATAGAAACAATTGAGTATAAGACAAAAATGGGCGCCGTTGGGGCAACCGCAAAAGACCCGTCCTATGTAAAAGGGGATATCCGATACGGGGCAACCGAGAACGAAATGCCTCTGTATAGGGTTTGTTTGAACGGAGTAAATGTTTCAAGCATAGCTAGAATTAGCCCAATCATACCAAGCATTACCGGACTAAAGGAGAGTATAAGCTCGAATGTTTCGTCTCTGACCACAAAGATTAATACATTGAATACGGATTTAACAAAAAAAATAACAGCCTTGGACACGGCAACGGCTGCATCCCTAAAGACATTGAAAGCAGGGGCAGCGAAAGAATACTATGCAAAAGGCTTACGAATTGTCCGTGGTACAAAAGTTATAAAGCCGTCAGCGAGCAGTAACCGGCACACACTTTTCAGTAAATTCAAATCCACATACGGGGTCGATGCTTCCGTGGTGGTGACAAACGGACACATCGAAGCGAACTCATATATTGTTATGGGCACCAGCTATTCACACAACAAAGATATTTTGTACGTCTATTTAAACGGGGCAACGAATGTGCAGTTTCGGGTGAATTACACTATTATCTACAATGCGTAGGAGGTATTGAAATGAGCGAATACTTTATTGTCAACAAAGACAGAACCGTCACTATTCCTCCGGGCGTCAAAGTTGTAGGGGTGGAAAACGATCATAACTGCAAAAGGGTAATGTTTGAGTGTCCTAGATACTACGATGGGTATGATTTAACCCAGTGCACGCAGCATCATGTAAATTTTATTAACCTTACTGCCGAGACACAAGGGCGGCACAACATTGACGATATCACAATAGATACAGCAGATGAATCTATTATCCATTTCAGCTGGCTCATATCCAGTATTGCAACAGCAAAAGCCGGGGAAGTCGCTTTTTCGCTGTGTTTTAATAGCATTGATACAGATGGTAATATCGAATATGAATGGAATTCAGCGTACACAGGTGGTTTAATGGTAGAACAAGGATTGTTTGTCACTGGCGGGGATGCTGCTTATTCCACGGCAAATTACCCCGTGGGGGCAATCCTGTTGGTCATGGAAGAGCATAATTATGATCCGGCTGAAAAATACGGCGGTACGTGGATATCCTACGGATTAAAAAGGCTTATGGCGTCAGCAGAGTCTACAGAGGGAACCGCAGAAGAGGCTACAGAGGAAACCACGGAGACCACGGAAGATGCCGAGACAGAGACCGCAGAGGAAACAGAGACCGAAGTCGTAGAAGAAGAGAAAGATATGTATGTATATGTGTATGTCAGGACATCGTAAGGAGGTGGCGGCATGGAGTACTTAGAGACTGAAATCAACATCGTAGATGAAGATATACACCTAATTGTCAATAGCGACCGCACCATTACCGTGCCGGAAGAATCGGCAGTTGTCGGAGTCAAGGGAGATCATAATTCTAACCGGGTGACGTTTGATTGTCCCCGGTATTTTGACGAATACGATCTAACCCAGTGCACGAATCATTTTGTCGCTTACATTAATTCTGCCGGGAACATACAAGGACAGTATATTATTACCGATCTTGCGGTGGATGCTGTTGATGAAACGCTCCTGCACTTTAGCTGGCTGGTGTCCGGTAACGTGACTGTAGCGGCTTGTGAGATTGCGTTTGCGCTCTGCTTTCGGACAGTAGAAGATGATCTAATTATCTATCAGTGGAATACGAATTACAGCACCGGGCTAAGGGTTATTGAAGGAATTGAGGTGTCAGAGGATTATGACGAACTCTATCCTGACATACTGGCGAAATGGTTTGAAGAGTTGGAGAGTGCGGCAGGCGAAAAGCTGTCAGAGTTGTCCGAGAAAGTTGACGAATTAAACGAAAAGGCAGAGCAGGCGGCAACGGATGCAGTAAGCGCACTGGCAGATGCAAAGACAGCATTGGAATCTTTGGAAGAATCGAAGACAGAAATTGATGTGCAGATTACAAAAATTAATAATGAATTACTGCAAAAGGTCACTAAGTCAGACCTCGATGTTATAAACAAGACCATTTCCGAGCAAGACACGCTGATAACCCAAAATGCCGAAGCGATCGCCATAAAGGCAGACCAGACAGTAGTTGATACATTGGCAAGAACGGTATCGGCGCAAGAGACGCAGATCGGTGTCAATAGTGCCAGCATTGCCTTGAAAGCAGATAAAACCTATGTCGATACCGTCAATAACACTGTAACGGCTAATTCGGCGGCACTCGGGATTCAAGCGGAAGCTATCACCGGATTAGTCAGTAAGACGGATGGAACGGTTGCCGATATTGCAGAGATTAAAATAGAGGCAGACAAAATATCAACCGCCGTTACCCAGATGGGTGAGGATATCGGGGACAAGATAACCCTCGTTGAGCAGACAGTTGACAGCATAAGCCAATCTGCTATGAACAACGAGTCCGAGTTAAAGAAGCAGGCAACACAGATTAAACAAAATGCCGCTGAAATAGCGCTCAGAGCGGCGAAATCCGAGGTTGATGTTTTAGCCGGAACCGTGGCGGCGCAAAGCACGCAAATCACAGCTAATGCCGAGGAAATAGTTTTAAAAGCAGACAAATCCACAGTCAGCAGTTTAAGCAGCACAGTGGATAGCCTGTCCACACAAACAGCGAGCTTGTCGCTCAGTCAGGAAGCCTTTAAAACAGAGGTAAGCAGTACGTATGTGACGCAAACGGATTTTGACGCTTTGGATGTTGGAGGAAGGAATTACATCCAGGAATCTGCATTTACTGATAACACACTCTGGAAATTTACCTGCGGGACAGCATCGGAAACTAAATCGTACAGCATATCAGATGGCGAAGCAGTGATCACCGGTACGACCGCAAGCTCCGCTTACTGGAAACAATATCAGATATATTCAAACCAAGGAGCAACGGCATTACTTGATTTGAAAGCAGGAGAGACCTATACTTTAGTGTGCGAAGTTTATATTGAGACAGGTACGACAGTTTACGCAGTCAGCGCTAATTTAAGGAAAAATCCAACGTCTGGGGCAACTACAGATATAATGTATAAATCAGCCGATACAGCAATAACAGGTGAATGGCAGACGCTCACTAAGACAGTCACGATACCGGAAGATGTCTACACTGATTTTAGTTATTGGAGAATTATTCTAATTGCAACCGCAAGCGGTACTGTTCGATTCAGAAAGCCAAGACTTGTTAAAGGTTTACATTATGCTGATTGGTCTCCTGCCCCTGAGGATATTGATTCTTCTTTCAAATCACTAAGCACAGGAGGAGCTAATCTATTCAATGACTCCAAAGGGCTAACTACATGGAGCACAGTATCGGTAGCAAATGCCGTACAGGCTACAGTAACAGAATCATCATCCCCCTATGGGACTGCAAAGAAAATTACAATGGACGCTTCTACAACCGGAGGGCTGCATAAAGCGCCTGTGAAATTAGAAATAGGTAAAACGTATTCGTGGAGTGTCTATGTAAAAGCGAATGCAGCAGGAACGCTAGGTATCGGCAGTGAACAAGGAGGACAAAAAACTTGTGCCGTAAGCACAACATGGGCAAGATTTACTCACACCTTTGTGGCGGCAACAAGTACGTATTACTCTTTTGTATTTTACCGGAAGTCAAGTCTTACTGAATTATATGTCCATTCGCCTGTTTTGGTAGAGGGAAACATAATTCCGAATTGGTGCGAATCGCTTAATGACATAGCCACTCAGGCACAGTTAACAACTGTCTCTAATACTGTCAGCAGTAATTTTACGCAGTTGTCGGATTTAATCAACCTCCGCGTAACCAAAGGAGATGTGGTTAATCAGATAAATGTTTCCACGGAAAGCATTTTGATTGCAGGGAACAAGGTACACATCACCGGCGAAACGACAATAGATAGCGCGGTGATTACTAGCGCAATGATAAAGAGTATCGATGCGAGTAAGATTACAACCGGTACGCTAAGCGCGGGAATAATCGGGGCAAATAGTATCACAGCGGATAAATTGAATGTAAAAGGCTTAATGGTTAATAATGGCACGGAAGATACGCTTGTCATTGACAGTAATGGGAATATCACGATGAATGACTTGACGGGCAGAAATGTTACGATCAACGGCTTGTTTGCCACTGATGTTTCCATAGAGGAAGCGATTTATATCAAATCAAAAACATATGGTTACAATTTTAAGTCTATGTGGCTGACAAGTGAAAGCGGTGGAATTAATACGCTGTCACTTGGGGTAAATGGAAGTGCGGATATAACATGCGATAGTGAGGGAGGAATTACTCTTAGTGGTTCAGTGGGTATTGCGGATGCACTTTCCGTGAATGCATATGCTGCGATACAAGAAACGCTATACGTTGGCGGGGGCACAACTTTGGCTTCGCATTTATACGTTCAAAAAAGTATCTATGTAGGCGGCAACTCAACCAGTGATGTGGAGCGAAGTATCCATCTCTACAATACAGGCTCTGGTACTTACAGTCATAAGTGTAGAATATACGGAGGGAACTCAGAAAGCACTACCGGCATTGGAGTGTACGATAACGTCAAAGGACATCAAGTATGGCACTATCAAGATCAAGCCAAAGTGATGATAGTAAATGAAAATGTTATTTTCAGAGTGCCCAATGCGTACAATACTACAACATCGAACGCTGCTAATACTTATGTTTCATCAGTAGGAACACTCTTGCGTACTTCGTCAGCATCAAAATATAAGTTGGATATAGCAGATGTGGATGCCGATGTTTTAGCTGATAACATCCTAAACCTTACTCCAAAATCATGGTATGACAAGCATAGTGTGGAAAGCTATTCCGATTTGCTTACTACGGAGCTTAAGGGCGAGTCTGTGGATTGGAGCGAGGAAGAAAAAGAGTCTATAAAAAGAAACTACGGTCTTATTGCCGAAGACGTGGAAGCGGCAGGCCTTGGAATGTTCGTTACGTATGGTGATGATGGAGAAGTGGAAGGGCTGGAATATGACAGGCTCTGGACAATGCTTATCCCTATTTCAAGGCGTCATGAAGATAAAATTAAAGAATTAGAAGAACAATACGCACAGTTGCAGACAGCATTTGCGCAGCTGCAACAATCTTATAATACATTAAAACAAAATCAAGGATAATGGAGGAATAACATGAAAGTAGAAATTAAGTACCTATATTTAAATGGAGCAATCGAATTACTGTATAGTATGAGCCTGCAAGGGAAATTGTCCCGGCACCGCTCACGGATTATAAAAGTTTTACGAGAACGGCTTGCAGAGGTGGGCGGCGAAGAGATCGAGCTTATGAAGGAATATGCCGAACTTGACGAAAGTGGAGAATCTAAACTCAATGAACAGGGCGTCCCGGTTATTGACAAGAGTAAGATACAGGAACTAAACGAAAAGAAAATGGAATTATTTAATGAGTGTATGGTAATCGAGGGCGGAGACATGAAAGAGACCCTGGAAACTGTAAAAGACCTGCTATTGGATTATCAGGGCGAAATATCTGGCCAGACGGCTGAAATCTACGATTACCTATGTACGCAGTTTGAGAACGGGGAAAACTAAGCAACCGAGCGGAAAGCAGGTGGCATATGGAGATCAGAGCGAGACCTTAACGGGTCTTATTTTATTGCAAAAACAGCAAAAGAGGTATGTATATGACGGAAATCGAAATCAGAGAAAGGCTCACAAAAATTGAGGAACGCTCAAAGTCCAATGGGCACAGACTGGATAAGCTAGAGCCAATCGTAACAGAAATACACAGCATATCCGAAAATATGAGCGTCCTCGTGGAACAGATGAAGCATACAAACGAGAACATAAAAGATCTGAAACAGGACGTAGAGGGGATAAAAGAAGAGCCGTCTGTGCGTATGATACAGGTTAAGACAGCGATCGTTACGGCGGTTACGTCTGCCGTGGTATCTGCAATTGTGGCGGCGATAATAAAAATAATCTAGGAGCTTCCTGTATAATTCAAATATAGGGAATTCCAAGAAAGAAGGTTGATAGAAAAAATACCTCAGTGTAAAATAAGATTTACTGATTTAGCGGTCGGT